>Ga0209338_1000157_pt1 | contig 27538 bp, 25 predicted proteins | sample OlaalgELextract1_FD_187374 | JGI IMG/M metagenome (GOLD analysis project Ga0209338, IMG submission 187374) | Olavius algarvensis symbiont microbial communities from Tuscany, Italy - Type A ELBA extract 1 (SPAdes) (version 2) | ecosystem: Host-associated > Annelida > Digestive system >... | reverse complement strand
TAACCTGAAGCACAGCAGATTGCTGCTTTAACCAATTTTTCAAAGAACATTGACCAAATTTAAAATGTTGGACCTACAATTTTGTAATTTATTCTGATCAATTTTAAGTTTATGCGCAGGCTCTATAATTAATCCGCAGGACTTTCGACCACCTTAACATGTAGTTCCGAAGCTGAACCGGCAACATTCGAGGTGCCGGTTTTCAAGGGGCGGATTAATTACGAATTGCTTCTTGCAGAAAAAGCCGCTATAGTTAACTAATAGCCGAATTTATAAGAAATTGGTTTTTAAGGAGTAAGTCAACCCGATGAAATTTGCCGCTAGAATGCTGGGGACCGGCTCAGCTCATCCTGCCAAGCGCCTCACCAACGATGAAATCGCCCATAGAATCGCTGAATTCGGGGCAGAGACCAATGACCGCTGGATCAGAGACCGGACCGGGATTCGCGAACGCCGATTTGTCGACGGCCATAACAGTGCCGAAACCAATTCTGCCCTTGGAGCGGAAGCAGCCCGCCAAGCCCTGGCAATGGCCGGTAAAAACGCAAAGGATATCGACCAGATCATTTATGCCACCTGTACCCCGGATACCCTTATTCCATCCACCGCCTGCTGGCTGCAGCAAAAGCTCGGCGCCGACCGGGCCTGGGCCATGGATATCAACGCCGCCTGTTCGGGCTTTGTCTACGGTCTAGTCACGGCCGAACAATTCATATGTTCCGGACACGCCAAAACCGTCCTGGTGGTTGGGGCTGAGGTGCTGAGCCAGTTTGTCAACTGGCAGGACCGCTCCTCTTGCATCCTTTTCGGCGACGGCGCGGGGGCGGCTGTTCTGGAGCAGGCGCCGGCCCATACCGAGCAGCGCCTGCTTTCCAACCATTTATTGTCCAACGGTGATTTGAATGGCTTGTTTCTGATCGCGGCCGGTGGGTCCAATCTGGAAGTCACCCCGGAACGCTTTCACCGCAACCTGCATAAGATCCAGATGAACGGCCGCGAGATTTTTAAAGTTGCCGTCCGGACCCTGGTTGAATGTGCCCGGCAGACCCTGGCCAAGAATCAGATGACGATCGGTGATCTGGATTGGTTCGTTCCCCACCAGGCCAACATCCGCATTATTGAAGCCGTGGCCGAACGCCTCGAATTCCCGATGGACCGGGTTCTCACCAACATCGGCCGCTACGGCAATACTTCGGCTGCCACCATTCCGACGGTATTGGACGAAGCCCTGCGCAGCGGGCGTATCCAAAGCGGCCAGACGCTTCTTTGCGATGCATTCGGTGCCGGCCTGACCGCCGGCGCGGTGTTGCTGCGCTGGTGACAGGGGTAGATCGCTTCGCAAAAAGAGCGCTTTGCTTGAGGATCGCGGTGCTTGATGAGCGCTTCGCTTGAGGGAACGAAACGGCACGATTCGTTGTAATTGACAGAGCGCAGCGATTCCAACAATCCGCAATCCGCAATCTAAAATCCCAAATAATCAATCGTGACGTCACAGGGATAATAACGGGATAAATTTGCAAATGCAGATTTTGCATATATTCACCACCGTAGGCTATACCTGCATCAATCGACTCGAAGTGCAGGCCCGGCAGGAGCCGGAGCGGAAGCGGGCGGCGTCGGAAAGTGACAGGAGGCCGACTATTTTTCGGGGATTCTGGCCATGAACGAAAAGGCGCTGCACATCTTTGAGCAGCATTTGCTGGATGGCATCGGCCAGTGGGGTGTCCGCATCGCTGGAAACTACCGGCGCGCTCATGACATCGGCCGCCGCAGCATCCACCGTAACACCATGTTTGTAAGCCACGATCAGATCGGACTTGGAAACGACCCCTACTGCTACGGCCGCTTCATTTTCGATCAGCACCGCACCGAAGCGATGTTCAGTGAGGCCTTCGATGACCTGCGCCAGACCGTCGGTTGCCAGGAAAGCGGTTACATCAGCGGTCATGACATCTTTAATTCTAAAGCGCTGGATCCCGGCATCTTCTATATGCCCTCTGGCTTTCAGCAGACCCCGGTCACAGGCCCTGCAATAACGATACAGCAGCCCGACAATATCGGGGTAGGCCAGAACTCCGACGACTTCCTTGGAATCGGAACCCCTGACAAACAGGCGGTGAACACCGTTTTGCTGCATGGCGTCCAGGGAGGACTCCAGTTCATCATCGAGATAGCAATATAACAGCGGGCCTGCGAGAATACTCTCCACCGGCGTGGCGGTTGGAAACCCGGCATAAAAGGCGCTGGTGACATCCGTTTTGGAAACCACGCCGGCCGGATTCCTGTGTTTATCCATAATCAGAACCGAATTGACCTTGTACTTGATCATCCGGTTGATGCAGTAGTCAATGGAAGCGTCCTGCGGCAGACTGATCACCTGCCGGCGCATGGCCTCTTGCACGGATATGCCGCTTAACACGCTCCTTTTTTTTCCGATCCGAGGCATCTGGCGGTGTTCCTTTCCTTATGTGCATTTATGGCTGAGTGGCGCAGTGCCTGTGGGAGCCGTTTTAAGCCGCTCCCAGGGTTTGATCTGCATTCAATATCGCGGTTAAAACGTGCTTCTAAAATCCGCACTGTTAAATGATAAATTTCTTCAGCAAATGGTGAAAGACATCGGAAACAAAGACGATACCGACGACTTCCCGGCCATCGACCACCGGCAGCCGCCGAATGTGCTTTTTGATCATTATATCGGCGATCACCATCAAGTGGGCATCCGGAGAGATGGTCACCACCTCCGGCGTCATAATGTCACCGACCAGGATTGATTTCACTTTATCCAGCCGCTCATCGTACAATTGCGTCGGATCGATATCATCCATCTCTCCCCAGATATGGGCATGTTTGGGTTGGATAAACAGCAAGATATCATACATGGAGAGCATCCCCACCAGGTGGTCGTTATCGTCGGTGACCATCAGCCCGAAAATTTTTTTGCGTTCATCTTCGATCGCCTGCTGAAAATGTTGGACAGCTTCTGCAATGGTGTCTTGGGGGGAGAGGGTGTGAAATCGGGGTTGCATAATTTCACGTGCGATCATTTTTTTGCTGCTCCTCGTAGACAGGTCTTAAAATATAAAATAGCGATAAATCGTCAGCCCCAGTATCAAAGCACCCAGGACGAGCACAAATATAAGTTGATCAGGACTGAATTTTTTCATTCTACCGGGTTTTTCGATTGCGGATGTTTCGATTTCGGATTGAGTCCGCAATCGAATCCCCCTAATCCTCGGAATCCAAGCCAAAGGCCGTGTGCAGCACCCTCACTGCCAGCTCGGCATACTTTTCTTCAATAATGCACGAAATCCTGATTTCCGATGTGCTGATCAATTTGATGTTTATGTTCTCGGCGGCCAGGGTTGAAAACATCTTGGAGGCGACACCCGAGTGATCTTTCATTCCAACCCCGATCACGGAAACCTTGGCGATATTCACGTCGCCAAAAACCTGTTCGGCCCCGATTTCCTTGGCGATACGTTCTTCGATTTCAAGAGCGGTCTGGTAACTGGCCCTTGGTACCGTGAATGTCAAATCGGTTTGCCCTCCGGCCCGGGTATTTTGAATGATCATGTCCACAACGGCTCCGCTGTCGGCGATGGGCGAAAAAATTTTCGCTGCCACGCCGGGCTGATCCGGAACCTTTTTCAATGTGATGCGCGCTTGATTTTTATCATGGGTGACACCGGAGACGACCAGGCGCTCCATGCCGGAATCTTCATTGACAACCATTGTTCCCTCCTCTTCACTGAAAGATGATCGAACGTGTACGGGGATGTTGTATTTCTTGGCAAATCCGACAGAACGAATCTGCAAAACTTTCGCACCGAGGCTGGCCATATTCAGCATCTCATCGTATGATATAGCTTTCAATTTTCTGGCCTTGTCGCAGATATTCGGATCGGCAGTATAGATTCCGTCAACGTCCGTGTAGATTTCACAAACATCCGCTTCGAGTGCTGCTGCAATGGCCACAGCGGAAGTGTCGGACCCCCCCCGTCCGAGAGTGGTGATATTTCCCAGGGGATCGCATCCCTGGAAACCGGCGATGACGACGATGTCGCGGTTGTCCAACAACTGTTTAATCCGGTCGGTCCTGATGTCCACGATGCGGGCATTGCCGAAGCAATGATCGGTAACCACTTCCGCTTGATGTCCCAACAAGGACTGGGCCGGATAGTTCATCGATTTCAGTATCATGGCCAATAGCGCCGAGCTAGTCTGTTCTCCAGTAGCCAACAGCACATCAAGCTCCCGTTTGTCCGGTGTTTCCGAGACTCCCTGGGCCATGTCGAGTAATTTGTCGGTTATGCCGGCCATGGCTGATAGAATTACGACCACATCATTGCCTTGCTCATAGGTTTTGATAACGCGTCCGGCGACATTGCGAATGCGCTCGAGATCCGCGACCGAAGTTCCCCCGAATTTTTGTACGATCAGGCTCATTTTTAATTTCCCCTAATTTTCCGCACTGAAAAATAGCTAATTGTAGGATTGTAGAATGTGCAGTGAAAACTATTGATTTTATTTTAATCGAAAGTCAGGCGGATAAATTAGTTTATGCTTCGTATTATTAATATGCTATTTTCCTGTCATTTTAATTGCTTATATGTTTATTAGCTAGAAAGCGTCAACGTACTTATTTATATTTCAAGGGCTTTTATCAAATTAATCCCATTATGTCCATTGGCAATCAGGCTGATTTTGCGGCCATCGTCATCAATTATATCAAATTGCAGGGCCAGGTAATCTTTGGAAGGGGTATCTGCCAATTTGTCCGCCCACTCGACGGCCAGCACGCCCTGCTCATAGAACAGTTCTTCCAGCCCGATGTCCTCGAGATCCCGGACCGTATCGAGGCGGTACAGATCGGCATGAAACAGGGGCAGGCGACCGGGATATTCATTGATCAGGGTAAACGTCGGGCTGGTGATGTAAAATCCGGCCGGCACCTCCAGGCCCTGGGCCAGGCCCTGGACCCACGCGGTTTTTCCGCTGCCCAGATCACCGATCAAGGCGATGATCAGCGGCTGTTGCAGCAGCCGGCCGATATCACGGCCCAGTTGTCGGGTTTGTTCAACTGAGTGGGATGTTATTTCAAGCCTGTGGTCAACCATATAAGCGAATTTATGCTATTATCGGAAACCTAAAGAGTATTTCTAAATCAGCCGTATCATGGGCATTTATAGATTAAAAAAATCTCAAATTTCAAGCACCAAATTACAAACGAATTCCAATTTTCAATATCCAATGACCAAAACAATTTCGCGCGTTTTAGCATGCTGTGTTCCGTTGATCACCTTTTGTTTTATATATATGATTGGACATACCCTTTGATAGAAGATCTGATTGTGATTTGGAATTTAGGTCATTGGGATTTATTTGGGATTTGGATTTTGGTGCTTGGAATTTACCTATTCAATCAAGCTGGCTTTTATCCAGTGGCAAGCTGATCACTACATATGGAGAACTTTCTTTATTTCACCTGGAATTGAATTCATCACCTCTCCGGCCAGGTAGCCGTAAGGCCCGATTGTTTCGGCCAGGCTGTCGGCGGCGGCCCCATGCAAATAAACTCCGGCGCGGCAGGCGGCCTGAGGAGACATACCCTGTACGATCAGTCCGGCAATCATCCCGGTCAACACGTCTCCCATGCCACCGGAGGCCATCCCCGCATTGCCGGTGGGATTGATATACACTTTGCCGTCCGGGTGGGCGACAATGGTGGCAGCGCCTTTTAGAACGACATTTACGTTGTGGCGGACCGCAAATTGCCGGCTGCACTCTATCCGATTGCGCTGAATTTCGCTGACCGCGGTATCCATAAGGCGGGCCATTTCCCCGGGATGCGGGGTCAAGATGATCGGGGCCTTAGCATGTTTAAAGTCTTTTACTGCACCCGCCATATTGTTTAATCCGTCGGCATCAACAACCACGGGAACTTCGCTGTGCCGGATGATCTTGCGGATCAGTTTTTGCGTGTCGTCCGCCTGCCCGAGTCCGGGGCCTATGGCCAGGCAACGTTTGCCGGTCAGCTCTTGTTGAACCGCACTAAAGGCTGATTCTCCGAGGATGCCGCTGTCGCATTCCGGCAAGGGCACCGTCATGGCCTCCATTAATTGGCCTTCCAAGGCCGGATTTAAGCTTTCAGCCGCGCCCAGTGTCACCAGACCGGCGCCCGTGCGCAACGCAGCCATGGATGTCATGGTCGCGGCACCGGTTTTGCCGGTGGACCCGGCGATGACCAGCAAGTGGCCGGTACTGCCTTTGTGGGCGCCCTGCGGTCTGACAATCAATTGCGGCCGGATCAGATCCGCTGTAATTAAAAAGTGCCGCGGCCCCACCGCGGCCGCGATGTGGGGCGGAATCCCGATATCGATTACTTTGAGCTTTCCGGTATATTCCGTTCCCGGCAAAACCATGTGGCCTGTTTTGGCATAGGCGAATGTTGCCGTCGCTGCGGCCCTGATGCAGGTGCCGCATGGCTGCCCGTTATCCGAATTCAAACCTGATGGCATGTCGACGGCAAACACAGGCTTTTCATAGCCGTTTATGAAGTCGATTATCGTTTTAAAATATCCGGTTACATCCGAATTCAAGCCGGTGCCGAGAATGGCATCGATCCAAATATCCAAATCTTGCATTTGGGATTTAAAATCGGAAAACGACGCTTCATCCGGAATCTCCACCACCGGCACCTGCAACGAATTTAAAAGCTTAAGGTTAGCCAGAGCATCCCCCCGGACCCTGGACGATTCCGCCAGAAGTAAAACCTGTACCTGGATTCCTTTTTGCTTCAGGTAGCGGGCGATCACGAATCCATCGCCGCCATTATTGCCGCGCCCGGCGATTACCCCGACCTTGCTATTGCCAATATCCGGGAACTGTTCCAATAAAAACCGGGTGGCACCTCGGCCGGCATTTTCCATCAGCACCATGCCTGGAACACCGAAATCTTCGATGGTCTGGCGGTCCATCGCCTGCATTTCGTTTGCGGTTACAAGGATCATGTCTGGCTCCTTTATCAGAGGTCAGAGGTCAGATGACAGAGAACAGAGGTCAGAGGTCAGATGACAGAAGACAGAGGACAGAGGTCAGATGACAGAGGACAGAGGACAGAAGACAGAAAAAAATTATCCGTTATTGGTTATTTGTTATTGGTTAAAGACGTCATGCAATCGCGGAAATTGATCTCAACCTTGTACCCTCTGCCATCCAATATTGCTTTTCCCCGAATGCCTAAAGCCGAATACCGAATGCCATAAATCCCGACCCCTACACCTTACACCTTATACCTGTGTCTCATTGGCTCTGCCCTAAACCTATTCAATCCGCAATCCGCAATCCGAATTCTGAAATCTGCAATCTAGAGTGCATCGATCAATCGGATCATTTCTTCAACCGCGCTCTGCATCCCTGTCAATATTGCACGGGAAACGATGCTGTGGCCGATGCTGAATTCGTCAATTTCCGGAATATCTTTAAAGGCCTTAATGGTTTTGTAGCACAATCCCCGGCCGGCTTTGACACCCAACTTCAGCTTGTGGGCGAGTTTAATGGAATCCACAATATTCAGTAAAGCCTGGTGCCTGGACTGGGAAGTTTTCGCATCGCAATAGGCTCCGGTTTGGATCTCAACCATCGTGGCATTGCTTTTATGGGCCAGCTTGATTTGTTCGAGATCGGGATCAACCATGAGTCCAACCGGGATGCCGCTGTTTTGCAGGGTTGCCACCGTCTCGTTTATATCATTTCGGTGTACAATCAGGTCAAGCCCGCCGTCGGTTGAGGATTCTTCGCGCTTTTCCGGGACCAGTGTCACCAGGTCAGGTTTTATATCCAGGGCAACACCGACCATCTCTGTTGTCGATGCCATTTCCAAGATCAATTTGCTCTGAACTATGCTGCGCAATATGCGCACATCGCGGTCCTTGATATATCGGCGATCCTTTCGGAGGTGGGCACTAATACCATCGGCTCCCGCTACTTCAGCCAGTGCAGCGGCTGTCACCGGATCGGGGAGTTGACTTTTGCGAACCGCTCTTAATACCGCCACTTGATCCACTTTTACTGCTAATCCCGCCATTTTACCTCCCTGGGAATGTCGAATGACGATTGACGAATGATGAATGTAAGGAATCCTACCTATTTTAAAAACCGCAGATTTAGATGCAAATTGATTGTATTATCCCTTACTCGAACGAATCGGAATAATAGCCACCAAGGCACCACAACACGAAGTGAAGCCTTCGGACGATATATATCTTTGTGCCGTTGTGTCTTAGTGGCAAAATGTTTTTTGAAAAACGCAAAGGCTCCGCAACTAAAAATCTGAAAATATAAAATGACAGTATTCCACCATTCGACATTCGACATTCGTCATTCGTCATTCCGAATCAATTCCAACAGTTCCCGGCTCTTTTCTTCCATCCGCCGGGCTTCTATTTCAGAGTCTTCATGGTCATAGCCAAACAAGTGCAGGATACCGTGCACCAGCAATTCATCAAATCTGCGTCTTTTGCTCAACCCGGCCTCCTGAGCCTCTCTGGCAGCCGTATCCACAGATATCACCACATCGCCTAACAGATTGGGCGTCAGATCGGAAAATTCGCCCTCGCGCATGGCAAATGCGATGACGTTTGTCGGCCCCTGGCGCTCAAGATAGTTTTGATTAAGGGTCGCGATCTGCGGGTCATCCACAATGAGGATTGAAATTTCTCCGTCAGGAAAGTCCAAGGCGTTTAAGATGACCTGAACCGTTTGCTGTATCTTCTTCGGTGAGATTTTGTGCCTGCTTTGCCTGTTGTTTATCAGGACTTCCATTCTTGGGCCTTCCTTTGCCAATTTCGCCGGCGGCTGTGCGCTTTTCAGTATATTCGATGCGGTGATGGTGAATGCCGTTTAATATCTGGTTAAAGCTTCTGGCAATTTTGTGCAGGTCTTTTAAAGTCAGTTCACATTCGTCCAGCTGCCCATCTGAAAATATATGGTTGATCAGGTTCTGAACCAGGCCCTGAATCCTTGAAGGCGTCGGGTTTTCAAGGGTTCTCGAGGCTGCTTCAACGACATCGGCCAACATGACCAGACCGGCTTCGCGGGTTTGGGGCTTGGGGCCGGGATACCTGAAATCGTCAATATTAACGGCATCTTCGCCCCTGCGCTGTTTGGCTTTTTCAAAAAAGAACTTGATCAGACTGGTGCCGTGGTGCTGCCTGATGGTGTCGATGATAGTCTGACCCAGTTTGTTCTCCCGGGCTATTTCTACGCCTTCTTTGACGTGGGCTATTAAAATCAGGCTGGACATGGATGGCGCCAGCTTATCGTGCTTGTTCTTGCCGGGTTTCTGATTTTCGATAAAATACAGCGGCTTTTTTATTTTGCCGATATCATGATAATACCCGCAAACTTTCGCCAGCAAGTGGTTGGCGCCGATCTCGGAAGCAGCGGCTTCGACCAGGGAGCCGACGATTACCGAATGATGATAAGTGCCCGGTGCCTCGATCATGAGTTTGCGCAGGATCGGTCGATCCAGGTTTGCCAATTCAAGCAGTGATATGTCAGTCGTATAACCAAAGGCGATTTCAACCAGGGGCACAAGGCCCGCGGTTACGATTCCGGCGCCGATCCCGCCCAGAAATGCAAAGGCCCAGTCCCAGAGAAGTTTTGGGCCGGAAAGTTCAGCCAGGTAGAAGTTAACGGCCGTGATCAGCAAAATATTGAGCAGTCCGAGTTTGGCCCCGGCCGCAATGAAAACCTTGCGCTCCCGGCAATTTCTAATCCAATAGGCCGCCATGGTTCCATTGATTTGAAAATATAGCAGTACGGTCAGACTGTTTTCGAATATCATGGCAAAGGCGACTGCCATTACCACGGTTATGGGTATCGCCACCGCCAGTCCCATAAATAGACAGATGATCATGGCCCCTGACGCCAGGGGCATACCAATCCAGATGGAGGACATTTCTATGGGTACGGTGGTGTTGATTGCCAGAACCTCCGATAATTTGGAGCTGATTTCGGCCAGAAAGAAAAAAGTCAAAAACACACTGGCCATAAAAATGAGGCTCTTGTTGTGCTCAGCCGTCAGTTGGCCGGGGTGGTTTAAATGGAGGATATAGGTTGTTGCCAGCAGCAGCAGGAGCAACATCGCCGCCCCGATGCTGGTCAGAAACACCTGCTCATTCCGGGTCTCGGTTTCAAGGGTTTTAAGCTTCAGCAATTGGACACTGGTGACCCGTTCGCCCTCACGCAGAAGCATCTCGCCCGCTTTGATTTTGTGGAGCACGGGCTTAATATCGGCCGCGGCCTTATTTTTGCGTTCTTCTGTTTCACTGCGGTTTAAGGTCACATTCGGTTGAATAAGCCGTTGGACGAAATCCACAACCAGGTTTAACAATCCATAGTCAAGACCATCGAGCTGGGGTTGGCCGACAATCCTCACCATGGTTTTGGCCTGGTCGAGTCCATAAAATTTTTTTAGTTGATGCAGCTCCTTTTCCCTCTTGGTACTGACATTTCGCAGATGAATCCCTTTCTCAGATTCCTTGAGCAATATTTCTTTATTGGTTACGACACCGTTGTTTAAAATATTTTTTAATATATCCTTGATGGTTCCTGAAATCTTTTTTGAAAAACCGACCTTTTCAAGCTCGATGAATGCGCCTTTGCTCACCCGGATGCTTAGATTTTCCTCAAGGAATTTGCGTTTGTCTATGATCTCTACCAGCGTTGCTTTTTGGCCATCCGGCGCAGTCTGCCCGTCGGGGGCTTTCCTTGCCGGCTGGGTTGGCCGGTCTTGGTCCGGCGTCGCGGATGCGGATCTCATTTTCGCAAATACATCCTCGACTTTGCGGGTTAAGCCTGCGGCCAACCCGGCATCATAATCATATACGGTCAGTACCGCGTCCACGGCCTGCCGCCGGTTTTTTTCGGTGGCCGCTGTATCCTCAATGAAAAAATCCCTGGGGGATTTTATGTCCCGCTCGGCCACGTCCCCCAGATCATATTGATGTTTGGTGATGACGAGGTTGGGAAACAAAATAACCGAAAAGAGTATTGTCACCGAAAATAAAATCCCCCAGCGCCAGCGCTTGACGGCGTCGAGGTTTTTACGGATGGCGTCCTTGTGCTTCTCTTTGCTCATTGCCCTAATAACTACGCTGAATCTTGATTTTTTTTGTCGGCTTCAAGCTCTTCGTAAGCTCGAATTATTTCCTGAACCAGTTTGTGCCTGACGACGTCCTTTTTCGAGAAAAAAACGAACCTGATGCCATTGATATCCTGTAAAATATTCTTGGATTCAATCAATCCGGATGTCCTATCGTTGGGCAGGTCAATCTGGGTGATATCCCCGGTAATGACTGCTTTGGAGGAGAATCCGATGCGGGTCAAAAACATTTTCATCTGTTCGGAGGTCGTATTTTGCGCCTCGTCCAGGATAATGAAGGAATCATTTAAGGTGCGTCCGCGCATAAAGGCAATGGGAGCGACTTCGATCACCCCCTTTTGCATTAAAGCGGCTGCTTTTTCGAACCGCATCATGTCGTGCAATGCATCATACAGAGGCCTCAAATATGGGTCGACCTTTTCAGCCAGATCGCCGGGTAAAAAGCCGAGAGCCTCTCCTGCTTCAACCGCCGGACGCGTCAGGATGATACGGCTGACAAGCCCTTTCGACAGGGCCGCGACCGCCATCGCCATGGCCAAATATGTCTTGCCGGTCCCGGCCGGACCAATTCCAAAGACGATGTCATATTTTCGGATGGCATCAATATAATCTTTTTGGGCCAGGTTTTTGGGCGTTACGGCACTTTTCTTCGAAGTTATATAAACCCGATCCAAAAAAATGTCTTTGAGGTTCACACGATCATTGCCGCTCAACACACTAACGGCAAAGTCGATGTCATTCGGATGGATCGGATAGCCTTCCTGCAGCAGGTTATACAACTGGTTCAAGACCTTGCCGGCCAGGGCAGCGGCAATTTCGTCACCGGAAATGAAAACGGTGCTGCCTCTCGCGTTGATGGTAACATCTGTGAGTTTGGCTATTTTTTGTAGATTGTTATTTCGCTCGCCGAAAAGCTGGCGGGTGAGATCGATATCTGCGAATTCTAAATGATTTGGTTTCTTCTCAAGCTTTTTCACGATCTTGTGCAAATTACCGGATTGCTGTGTCCGGCTTTTTTTCCAAAGTGGTTGATGTAAGCGTTCCAAGCTTCAGGGTTCAAAGTTAAAAGGTTCAGGGTTAGAAGACTGTTTGCCGAACAAACTGACTGATTCGGCTGTCGGTAGCTGGGATAGACTTTGAACCTTGAACGCTGAACCCCCGAACCGCGTCCTTATACCTATCATATCTCTCCAATCGAATGCAATTGCCAAATCGATCCTCGGTCCAAAAAGAAAAATTCCTTGACTCGACTTGCCGGCTTTGTTACTTGATCCGGTAAATTTTTACCGGCCTAAATCTTTGTTAGCGGACACGTTTTAGGAATGGCACTGCAATGAATCTGTTTGATATTCTTATAATCGTCATTCTCAGCTACAGTCTGATAAGGGGCCTTTTCAGAGGATTGGTCAAAGAAATTTCATCCCTTATCGGCGTTCTGGGAGGGTTTTACGCAGCCTATACCTATTACAAACATCTTGCCAGCCTGCTGTCCGGCTTAATACAGGACACATCATATCTCAACATATTGAGTTTCTTGATTATATTTTGCGGTGTGCTGATAGTGGTCAGTATGCTGGGCGTCGTCATCAAATATCTGATGAATATCGCATTTTTGGGCTGGGTCGATCGTGTCTGTGGGGTTCTGTTTGGTTTTGCCAAAGGCATGTTAATTGTATCCGTGCTTTTCATTTCGCTTACCGCATTCCTTCCCAAAGGATCTACCTTCATTAAAAAGTCCGTGCTGGCTCCCCACGTCTCTTGGGTTTCAGAAAAAATGGCGAAAGTGGTTTCCCAGGAAATGAAACAGGATTTTATGAGCAAACTTGGGGAACTCAAAAAAGCATGGAAGATTCAATATTAAAAGCGTCACAAAGTCCTCTGTCGGGTCTAATCCGATTGGTTGAAAAATTACGGGGAGAAAACGGATGCCCCTGGGATAAAAAGCAAACCCCTCAATCTGTCGGCATTTATTTGATTGAGGAAGTCTTTGAACTGGTCGATGCCATCGAATCCGGCAATACCGAGCAAATTTGTGAAGAACTGGGAGACGTTTTGTTTCATATCGTTTTCGTTGCCCGGATGTTCGAAGAGCGCCAGGAATTCGATCTCTCCCAGGTCAGCCGGGCCATTACTGAGAAAATGATCCGCCGCCATCCCCATGTTTTTGGTGAAAAAGAAGTAAACAGCAGTGCCGAAGTCGTTCGGAACTGGCATCAGATTAAACTCAGCGAGAACAAAAATAGTCGCAGACGATCTTTGTTCGACTCGGTACCGGCCGGGTTGCCGGCCCTTATGCGTGCCTATCGTCTGGCGGACCGTGCCGCCAAAAGCGGATTTGAAATATCGGAAACCGGTCAAGATCGAGACAACCCGGCAGGTCTGGCAGAAGCATTGCAAACCGCTTTCGATGTTGGTGACAGCCGCCATGCAGCCCGGCAATTCGGCGATTTGATTTTTGCTTTGGTCAACATCGCCCGGCTGGCTGCGGTTCATCCGGAAAGCGCCCTGACCGAATCTGTCAAAGTTTTTGAAGCAAGATTCAAGAAGATGGAAGAGTTGATCGCGCTAAGCAAGCGGGAGTTTGACGCGGTTTCGTTGGATGAAAAAAAGCGGATTTGGGCCGAGGTGCTAAAGATTATCCCTTAGCGGAATTGGTTGGGCCGGCTGCATTTTAGAAAACGCCTGGCGGCCGTCAATCCGCCCTGCAGACGCGGTGACCGGTAACCGAGCCGTGTTCCTTTTCTGAACTCTCGTCGGCCGAGAATCATTCATTGCAATTTTACCTGACTGTTGCTGTACAAAGAATCTGGGGCGCCGGGCCGGTTTCCATTTGCTTCGCATTTAGAGATTCCGCTAGTTGCCTGGCAATCGACGGCGGCCGGCGTCGGGCCGCAACTTTTTGGTTTAATTAATGTTTACGCCTATGATTAGGCCACTTCTCCCAGGGGAAGATACCCCGGAGGCGTTTTTTTGACCAATTTGCCGTTTTCGTCATACTTTTCAACGACCAACTGGCCATCTACAAAGCTGTTGCGGGTCGTCAAATTGTCCTTGGACCGCGATTCCATCTCGGATTTTTGCCCATCATCACTTTTTTCAATCGGGCGCGGTTCCTTGATTTTTTCGATTTTTTTAACTTCTTGATTTTTACCAAGCATTTCAGCATTATAACTCGTGCGTACGGAATGCTGCATTGCGGCTTCGCCGATGGCGTTAATCATGTTGTCCTCCCTCATTTGCGCGTTAATCTGTCATCCGCCCCCCACAGCCGAATCCTAACTCCGATTTTCAGATCCAGGATTCCATCTTTTTGTCGCCGGCCTTTTTGGCCAATTGCTCAAACTGCTGGAGCAAAAAGTTGGAATCATCAACAGATAGCGTATTTTTAATTTTTTGATTTATCGAATCAATCGCGTTAAAAACAAATGTCTTTTTTCCCGTTTTTTGCGGTAAGCTTTCACTGACTGCGTTGGCGTTGGCATATTCAGTAAATCGCCTGCGGTTTTCATTGCGCGAGCTGTAGTTGGATATTTTGTCTAAAATATCTTTCGAGACTTTATCGATCAAAGCCTGGCGCTTGCCCTCAGGCGACAAACTAATCTTATCGGATTTTGGCTTCTGAGGCATTTCGCTTCTACCTTCTGAAACCATAGTCTGTCTAAGCTGTTTGCTGTAGACATTTAACACATTGTGCATCTGATGGCTTGGAACATACATTCCCAATTCCTCCTGGCTTGTTTATCGGCCTCCTTAGGCAAGGACTTTAGCGAAAAGTGTTTATCAATTAGGCACATATGGTGAAGTTTCTGTTAACTTATTGAATTAAAGATAGATATTTGATTCTTGCAGTTGAGAGAGGATGGGGGGGGCGATTGCGGATTGGGGATTGCGGATTGGGGATTGGGGGGTTCGATTGCGGATTGGGGATTGCGGAATGCGGATTTAAATGAATATAAACCAGGAATAGATGCAATAGGCAGAGGGTTTCGATTGCGGATTGGCGATTTAAATGAAAAAATGCCCAAAATAGATGCAATAGGCAGAGGGCAGGGACAGAGAAATGACGACAGATGTCAGAAGGCAGAGGACAGAGGTCGGAAGACAGAGGACAGAGGTCGGAAGACAGAGGACAGAGAACAGAGGTCAGAGGTCAGAGGACAGAGAACAGAGGTATGAGGACAGAGGTCAGATGACAGAAGACGGATGACAGAAGACGGATGACAGGTGGCAGAAGACTTTTCTTCGATTTACGAATTGCGCCGCGGGACGCAGGTGGCAGAGGACAGAGGAAAGAAGTCAGAAGGCAGATGTCAGAAGGCTGATGACCGACCGGTGACGGACGATTGATGACAGGCGATAGACTACACCAGGCCAATGATCAATGGCAGAAATAATGATTTCGGTTGCTGGATCGAAAAAAAGGCAGGACCATCAAAGAATATTGATTTGAATCGTGCTCGCCGTCGTTCTCGTCCTCGAAAAGGAAAGCGGTTCAAAGGCTTCGAGGACGAGGACGAGTAAGAGAACGAGCAAGGACCGATTTAATCGTCGAAATCCCCTTCGGGCCCCTTGTCGCTTTCAATGGTGGCGGCCCTTTCTATGATTTGCTCGGTTGTCCAGCGAGCGGGATCCTCAATACGCCGGGCTTTTGAACCGGCATCGTGGGATCCGACGGCAAGAATGGCTTCCACGGCCAGCGATGCGGTGTTCTCAGCGTTGAAAACATTGACCAGCATGTTATATACGAACTCCTCCACTCTGGCGGCCATGCGCAGCCTGACTTCGTTCTTCTGGGCCAGCAATTTATTTTCAAACGGCAAATTCAACTTCTTGTAATTTCCGCCGCTCCATCCCTGCTCTTGCGCGTAGGCGACCATTTGCGACCATAAGGATTCGGATGCCCCCTGATCTTTAACTTTGATGAAATCGCCCTGTTCGTCCAACTGGGCATTGCCAAAGTCATTGACCTCGAGGCCCCAGGATATCATTTGAAGGGCTGTGGCGACATTGGCTTTGGTGGTCGTGGTTTTTGTGGCAATTTCCCGCAGACGGTCGGAATTGTTACCGGAAGTACCATGCTGGGCACCTGAGACGTTGTATTTTTTCAGCGCATCGTGGATCCGGGCGGTCAGGTCAACCTGGATGCCCTGGCTGCTGGCTTCGATGCCGTGGGTGGTGCCGTTGTTCAAGGCAATCCAATCCGGAAAGATATTATGGGCGTTTAATCCCTGGATGAGAAACAATGCCTCCTCCACCGTCGAGAGACCTTGTTTGCCCTTGATTTCGCCGATCTCCGTTTCAAGACCGGCCCACTCAGGTATATAGGGATTCAATTCAAGGTTAGCCAGCAGGTTTTTATCATCCGGCATGTGGGATGCATCAATGGCAATGGAAGTAATTCCGGCTTCAAACAACGATGGTATTTCAATCTTTGCGGCTTCAACATCCTGGTCACTCTTCAACCCGTAGTGATCGGCATGAATCGCCACCGGTATCGTGATGCCCAATTCATTGCAGGCAGCATCTACAATTCTGGCCATATTCCAATAATTTACGGCACAGTATGCATTTCCGCCACCTTCCGATTTTGCAATTTCGATGATCAGGGCTGAATTCGCCCGTTGGGCGGCTTTCAACGCCCCTCGAATGACAAAGCTGTTTCTGCCGTTGGCAGCGATGGCGATGGCGTCTCCCTTGGCAAGCATGGCCCGATCAATGAATTTTCCACTTACAATCAAGGCCCGGGAGTTGGGGAAGCATTGAACCACGTTTGGCGGCCGCCCAATCTGCAATGCCTTTTCAAAATCCGCCGAATTAACTGTGTTCGTTTCAGCCATGACAAAACCTCCTTTTTCGGTGTTTAAGTCTCGGTCTAAATCAGAAAGGAAAGTTAAGCATAAATATCGATTAGTAAACCAACCTGGCTCATTTTCGGTTTTACCATACAACGGTTGGAATTATATGCAGATTCCATAATTTCCGGCTGATTTTGGGTATTGGAAAAAGATGGCGGCAGGAACAGGGCGTATCGTTTCGTTCCGGATTCATTTGCAAGCGAACCCATGCGCGAAGGCTTCGGTGTATAGGGAACAACCTGGTCTTGCCCCGGAACGTAAGGAACCAACTGGTTGGCGGCAGATTGGTCCCGGTAAGCGGGCACCGGCAATGCACCACTGGTTTGTTCAAAGGACAATTGCGGGTAACCTCATTCAGTATTGATATATTTCGTATTCGGTTTTGTCGTTTAAGGCGGCTTCAATTTGGTTTTGAAGTTCAATTCTGGCTTGGCTGGTGGCCCACCGCTGCCAATCTTCTACCGTCTGCCAGGTGCTGATCACTACATGCTCGCCCTTGCTGTCAATTCGCTGAAGTGTCTCACTGGATATGTAGCCGGGTTGATTCATTGCCAGGATACGCAATCGGTGCAAGAGCGGCAATAATTTGTTCGCTTTGTCCGCCGGTACCGATCGTTTGATAAATATCTTGACCGCCATTTTAGCTTGCCTGATCGAGACGTTATTTGTCTAAATTGTCCTAATCGCTATTCCGTTACCAATTGGCTAAGCTATTTTGGGCCGGTAGTCTACCGCAGTTTCAAATTAGAAGTAAATTAAAGAATAACAGCCGCCAAATCGCTTACGGATTTCAGCCGGCATAGTGGGATATAGCGAATGTTCCAGCAAGAATAGGGAAGATTAGGATAAAATGTCAAGAATAAAGAAGGAAATTAGAGAAAAAAGACCGTGTTAACGGCACGATGCTTGGTGTTTCTCAAAATAATGGCAGGCGCTATTGATTTTTCTTAGTCAATTGGTCGTTTCTTTCTATTATACGCTAGTTGTAAGCTTTCACCATTTCTTTATACTGATCCAAATTTTTGGCATAGGCCTCAGCCCGCTTATTCAGGTCTTCGACTTTGGCGTTATATTCCAGCGTATCTTGGCGGGTCGTCAGTGTATTCCGTTCCTTGGTCAGCTTATTTTTAATCCGGACTAATGTGTCATATTCCTTGTCGATTTTGCTTTTCCGGGTTTCCAGTTTTTTGCGAATATTATCCAATTCCTGCTGTTCGGCGTCTACCTTAGCCCAAGATTCATCTTCGGCCGCGGGGTCCTCGACCTGCGCAGCCTCTTCTTCCTGGCTGCTATCATCGTCAATGTCCCCGGTTGTCTCAGGTTCATCAGCGTAGCTACTTTCGTATACAGGATCGTTATCATCAATAAAATCATCCGATTCTGCAACTTCCGTCTCTTCTTCGTCGCTAAAATTTTCATCAACCTCCGGCTCTGATTCATATTCGGCTCTGGTTTCGAGGGTTTTCCTCTGATCCTCAGGAACTTGATTGATGTCGTCGGTGAAATAGACTTTTCCCTCATCATCGACAAACCGATAGACTTCAGCAGAGATTGGGGGTGCAACTATGAATGTAAACAAAACTATAAAAAAAATTATCGTCTTCAAGAGGTTGTCCTCCTTAATGTAAATATTCGGGTTGAAACCCGGCAATATTACTGCGTTTTAATGATTGCCGGGTACCATCTGCCCATCGAACGAACTGAACACGCAAGTACCTAATATATCTGATTATTTAAGGTAAGGTTAGTCAATTCTACGGGCATCCGCCATGAATGTTACGCACATCTATATATCGTCCGTTATGCTGAAAGGTTGAGGATTTTTTAGGCCTAATTTGTAATAAGTTTATTGCCAGTCCCCCTTCTATAATGTAATGGCATAAAACTTTTATGGACTAATCAGTGTCATCCGGATATAAAACGGGCACGAATTTGGATTAATAGAAGCCCACTGATTTGAGAGAGCGAACATGTTGAGTGAATCAGAAAAATTGGATGCCCTGGCGCGTTTGGGCATCGACCTCAATTTAATTCAGGATTTGGATATTTTGATGGAAAGAATCCTGACCGAAGCGCGCCGTTTTGTGAATGCCGATGCAGGTTCAGTCTACATCAGGGATGGAGATCTGCTCCGCTTTACCTACACCCAAAACGACACCCTGCAAAGCAGGTTGAACGCGGGTGATAAGCTTATTTATTCGACATTTACATTGCCCATAAATGACAACAGTATAGCGGGCTACGTGGCTAACTCAGGTCAAACGCTCAACCTGCCCGATGTATATCGGCTCGATCCGACCTGCCCGTATCATTTCGATAAGGAATTCGATGATGCCGCCCAATATTGCACCCGGTCGGTTTTAACCATACCACTGGTCAGTTCCAAGGGCGATTTGCTGGGAATACTTCAGATAATCAACGCCCTGAACTCGAGTCGTGAGGTTGTGCCTTTCAATGATTCGGATGAAAAATTTATGACGCATTTTGCCAGCATTGCCGCCGTGGCCCTGGAGCGGGCCCAAATGACCAGGGCCATACTGCTGCGGATGATGAAAATGGCTGAGATGCGAGATCCCAAGGAAACCGGGGCGCATGTTAACCGGGTGGGTGGATATGCTGTTGAAATTTATGAAAATTGGGCCCAACGCCGCAATATTTCAGCCAAAGAGATCGATAAAAACCGAGATATTCTGCGCATGGCCGCGATGTTGCACGATGTCGGCAAAGTCGCCATCTCGGATCTGATTTTAAAGAAACCCGGCAAGCTGGATAATGACGAATTTGAAACAATGAAACAACACAGCGTCTTCGGTGCGCGGTTGTTTATGAATCCACAGTCTGATTTTGACGATGCTGCCGCTCAGGTGGCACTAAATCATCATGAACGCTGGGATGGACAGGGTTATCCCGGGCATCTTGATTTCGCAACCGGTGAGCCTTTGCGGGGGGCTGCCGGATCCAACGGTTACCTCCAATCAAAGGCCGGTGAGGAAATTCCTCTTTTCGGTCGCATCGTTGCCATTGCCGATGTTTACGACGCCCTATCCAGCAAGCGCGTATATAAGCAAGCCTGGAATGAAGCCGAGGTGCTGGCCAATATTGAGGACGAGTCCGGCCGCCTCTTCGACCCCGAACTGGTGGAGGCATTCTTTTCATGCTTGAATGTTCTGCGATCGATTCAACGGAGATATCAGGATGAATGATATGAAAATTATCGTTTGACAATCTACCGATGTGGTGTAAACTGGTTATAATCTCAAAGGGTTGGGATCTATTATGAAGCTTAAACACGTTGTATTGATATTCAGCATTATTACCCTGCTTTGGTCTTGCGCTGCGCAGACGACGGTTGCTCCCGGAAGTGCGGGGACAGGAAAAGGGGCGGCCCTTTTTGCCAGAGCTGAAGAATCGCTTGCGGCCGGCTCTTACGATGAAGCTTTGGCACTCTACCTCCAATACACGCAGAGCAGTAAGAACGAATTACTGGCGGCCGCCGCATTGATGAAAATCGGATTTATCCACGAATCCAAAGGCGAATACGAGCAGGCCCGCGCTGCCTATCAGCGTATACCGGCCGAATACCCTGCCAGTTCTTTTGTTCAGGATGCTTTGGTGGCTGAACTCTCCACCTACTATTACCAAGGCCGCTACCCGGATGTGATCCGGCTTGCACCCGCCGTTATGCAGCGTCTGACTTCAAACCTGTATATCCTCAAAGTGTACGCCGTTGCCGGTGATGCCCATTTAGCGACAGATTCTGTGATTGACGCCATCGACAGCTACGTGCGTGCCCGGGAGCATGCGACAGAAGCGGAGCTGCCAGCGATTCTCGATAAACTCAAAGAAGCCATCGCCCGGCTTGACACGGCCGATCTTGCGATTCTTGTCAATTTTCCGGACGACAGCCTGCCCATGGGTTTTTTGATGTATCAACTGGGCTTGAACTATGCTTTGGAAGAAAAATATGATGACGCGCTAAACATTCTGGCTGAGTTTACCCAACGGCACCCGGATAATAAAAATCGAATCCTGGTAGAAAGCCTGATAGAGGAAATTAAGAAGAACGCCGTTTTCGAGCACCAGACAATAGGCGTTCTGCTGCCCTTAAGCGGCCCCTATGAAAGGTTCGGCTTTCGCGCACTGAAGGGCATTGAATTGGCTCTGGCTCAGTACAGCTCTCTAGGGGACAATCCGCCGATCAACATCAGCGTTAAAGATACCGGTGCCGATCCGGACAAGACGATCATGGCACTGGAAGAACTGCATCAGGAACAGGTCGCTGCGATTCTGGGGCCCATTGTTACTTCGGAAATTGCCGGTCGTGAAGCTCAGAGGATGGGAATCCCGATTATTACACTTACTCAGAAAGATGATATCCCAAAGATCGGCGACAAGGTTTTCAGGAATTTTATCACCCCCAAAATGCAGGTGGAGGCCATCGCATCCTTTACCGTCGAGTCATTGGGATTGTATCGTTTTGCGATACTGTATCCGGATGAAAATTACGGCCGGACTTTTATGAACTTGTTCTGGGACGAAATTATTGAACTGGGCGGTGAGGTTGTCGGTGTCGAAACCTATAATCCCAAACAGACCGATTTTACGGATCCGATCAAGAAACTTGTCGGGCTTTACTATGAGATTCCGGAGGATCTCATCGTTGAAGACATTATGACCGAAGACGAGTTCCCCCTGCTTAGCCCCGAGGAAGACGATGAAGCATTGGTCGAGGAGGCACTGGATAGCGACCCCGAGGAAGCCGATGAAGAACAAGAGGAAGAAGAGCCGGCGGCGATCGTCGATTTCGACGGTATATTCATTCCCGATTCACCCGGATTGGCCGGATTGATCGTTCCTCAGTTAGCTTATTATGACATTAAGGATGTCTACCTGCTCGGCACCAACCTCTGGCATTCCGATACGCTCATCAAAATGGCCGACCAATACGTACAGGGTGCCGTGATGCCGGATGGATTTTTCGCTGAGAGCACGAGGCCCGTCGTCCAAAATTTTGTTGCCGAATTCAGGGAGACTTACCAGGAAAAGCCCGACTTTATCGAAGCTGTTGTTTTCGATTCAGCGATGATCCTATTCCATGCGGTCAGCCGACCGTATATACGATACCGCAACGAAATAAGAGATGAATTGCTCAATCTGGCCAATTTCCCGGGCATCACCGGGATTACGCGCTTCGATGAAACCGGAGAGGTCCAAAAGCGGCTGCACCTTTTGAGGATAAAAGGTAAACGGTTCGTGGAGTTGGAGTAGGACGGTATGGAAATGACTAATGAATAATGACAAATGAATAATTGTGGAAGTCGCTGCGCTCCGGCTAATTCAAAAAGTGATCATTGCTGTGAACCCGGTGTTTAGTTGCTCCCGGTGTCCGCACTCTTTTTACTCAGTCATCGGTCTTATTTTGCGGCCTTCTTGCGAAATGCCGTGTTTCCAAATTCGCTTTTTCCTCTCTTCATATTACATTCACCATTCGACATTCGACATTCTTCATTCAGGCGCAGTCCCCGTTTTGCAGCTTTCCCTGGCCGGTGGCTTCGAGGGTGCTGCGCCATAAGCTGCCGGTGGGTTTCACGGTTTTTCGTTTTTCGGCGATCAGACTCATCGGTACATGGACGAATTGGTTGTTCCAGTGGCCGATCAGCATACTCGTTTTACCGGCCATTCCGGCATGCACGGCGTTGCGTCCTAGAAAGTTACAAAATACGCGATCATTCGCATTGGCCGGAAGACTTCTGATCATATAGCTGGGGTCAATATATTTAATTGTGATTTCAATGTCTTTGGCAGCAAAATGGGCATTAATGGCCTCTTTAAGGTATACCCCGATATCCTTCAGTTTAATGTTGCCGGATGCATCCCGTTCGTTGTTTTCTTCCTTGAAAAATTTCTGACCGGCACCTTCCGCCACCACGATCACCGCGTGCTTTCTTTCAGAAAGGCGCTTTTCAAGTGCGACAAATAATCCATCCGGACCATCCAGGTCGAAGTCAACTTCAGGAATCAGCACAAAATTAACGTCCTGCTGGGCCAACACCGCGGTGGCTGCGATAAATCCTGCATGGCGCCCCATCAATTTTATCAATCCGATGCCGTTGGGATAGCCTTCGGCTTCGTTGCTGGCGGCGATAATGGCGTTGGTGGCAATTTCGACGGCAGTGTCAAATCCGAATGATCGAGAGACCATGTGAATATCGTTATCAATGGTCTTAGGGACTCCGACAACACCGATTTTCAGACCCCGGGCCAGAATGGCATCCGCCAGGTGCCCGGCGGCCGTCAGGGTCCCATCCCCCCCAATCATGAACAGCAGGCCGATATTCATCCGTTCCAAGCTGTCGATAATTTCGTCGATATCCTGGGGCCCCCGGCTCGAACCCAGCACGGTCCCGCCCCGGTCATGGATATTGACGACAGCCTCGGGTGTGAGATCAATCAGGTCATGCCCGTAGCCGGCAATAAATCCCTGGAGGCCGTAGCGAATCCCGAAAATGTTGCGAACGCCGTACCCATAGTGCAACTCCAGTACCATCGAGCGGATTACATCATTCAAACCCGGGCAGAGACCACCGCATGACACCAGGGCGCACTTCAGTTTGCTCGGATCGAAAAAAATTTGACCTCTGGGACCGGCCATTTCAAAACACGGTAAATTCTGACCTTCATGCACCATCTGTATAATTTGCCGATCATCGATTTCGATGACGACCCGATCGTCGTCGGTAACGAATCGGATTATGCTGCAATCGTCTGCTCTTTTTTGAACCGGCGTAGCGATTTTGGCCTCACCAAGGGTTGATATTTTGGTGACCATGGATTCTGTGTTCATATGCCCTCACTAAGAATTGAATTTAAATTCACCTTTGCCCAGTATATCGTGCAGGTGCAAAATCCCCTTGACAACTCCGTCGGAATTGACGACGGGCAGGACGGTAATCTGGTGCCGCTCCATCATGTAAAGTGCATCGTAGGCTGCAGCACTTTCGACCTGAGTTCTCGGATTATCGGTCATAACGTCCCCGACCCGAAGCTCGGCAATATTTTGCCCGGATACCACCATGCGCCGGATATCGCCGTCCGTGATGATACCGCGAAGCTTATTGTCTTCGTTAACCACTAAAATTGCACCAAGTCCACCGCCGTCCACCGCGATAGCGGCGTCGGTCATCAGCGTGCCTTCCGGGACGCAAGGCAGCGAATTGCCCGAGACCATGAGATCTTTTATTCTGGCGCTCAGTCGTTGACCAAGAACCCCCCCCGGGTGGTATCGTTTGAAATCGCCCGAATTAAATTGCTTTTTATCCAGCAGTACGACTGCCAGCGCATCTCCCATTGCCAACAATGCGGTGGTGCTGGCGGTCGGCGCCAGTCCCATGGGGCATGCCTCGGCTGGTACACCGACATCGATGACAATGTCGCATTGGTTGGCCAGATTGGAGTTTTTATCTCCGGTAAAGCCAATTATTTTACAGCCGATGCGGCGAATGCTGGGCAGCAATATATTTAATTCATCGGTTGCGCCGCTTTTGGACAGTGCAATGAAAATATCATCGGCAGTTACTTGCCCCAGATCCCCGTGCATGGCTTCAACCGGGTGCAAAAACAGGGATCTCGTTCCGGTGCTGTTTAGGGTTGCGACAATTTTGCGGCCGATAATCCCCGATTTTCCAATACCGCTGATAATGATCCGGCCGCCGGATTTGCAGACCAGTTCAACCATTTTTGAAAAGTTGTCATCAATCCGGTCGACCAGGTTAAGAATGCCTTCGGCTTCAATCTTCAATACTTCAATGGCTTTTTGAATCATCGCATCGGAGTCCGTGGCCGGTCCCATGTCGTTACTGCGGTTGCTCATATTATTTCCCGGGGTGCGTCTGATAGCGGTATTGACTGTAAATAGGCATTTTTTAAAATTAGTCAATCAGGTCAGCGCGCTCTGTATTTATTGTGATCGATTGTAGAAAAAAAAGCAAGTCCGCTTAAAGCGTTTATAAACTTAAGTTTCAGAGCAATCAGATCTTGCAAAGCTTTTGGGATCGGGTCTACGCCTGATACAGCTTGGAGCAAACGCTTTAAATATTTTTGTTTGCGGAAATTTACAAAATATAGTAATATTTCTATTGACATTTAAAGTCGGTAACATTATATTCCGCCAACTTTGAATTTTCGGTGTCAGCCGGGTTTAATTCTCCCCGGCTTTTTTTATATAAAATTTACTCGATAAGGGGGTGATTCCAATGATTTGTACAACCATAAAAGAAGGTATGGAGTGTCCGTTTATGGCTGCTGAAGGGTGTTCATACAACGGCGGGATTTGCCATCAGGTCGTCGAGCAGTGCCAGGGTTGCAACCGTGGATCCGAGTTCTCAACCGGTTGGTATTGCACTGCATGTCCGGAGCCGGAAAGCAAGTGGAAAAACGGTAACTGCAACCTGGCTTCCCATGTCAGTTCAGCATCAACTGCCAGCAAGACCAAAATCAATCCGCTCAAAGCTTCCAAAAGAGCTCGCAGATAACCCTGCTTGCGATCAATCGGTAAACCCCGTTCATCCTGTGAGCGGGGTCTTTTTTTATTGAATAATGAAAATTGAAGATTGAATATTTGTGGTAGTCGCTCCGCTCCATCGATTTTAGGTGTCGGTGTTGATTACTTTTTTCCACTTTATCCCACCAATAATTATACATGCTTGACCGTCTATCTCGATCTTAAGCTATTTAGCCGCTATCATATTAAAGGTATTTGCCCGGGTTAGCTCCGTTTAAATTGACTCGCCGAAGGCGAACCTTAATTCTTCAATTTTCAATCTTAAATCTTCAATCCCCTATCAGCTTGTCAATGCTGGCCAGTTGAATGCAGATACCGACCAGCTGCATCGCAGATGCGATATCCGCCAGCGGCGGAAAAGACGGTGCGATACGGATGTTGCGATCCGACGGATCCCGCATGTAAGGATAGGTGGAACCGGCCGGGGTCAATTTGACGCCCGCTTCCTCCGCCATCCTTATCACCTCAGCCGCGCATCCCTCCATCGTGTCGATGCTGACAAAGTACCCGCCTAGGGGTCGGCTCCAATCTGCGATATTTTTTCCGCCCAGCGCGCTTTCCAATTCACTTTGCACGGTGTCGAATTTCGGCTTCAGGATCGCGGCCTGCTTTTGCATATGATCGTGAATGCCGTCCATATTTTTGAAAAAAGCTGTGTGGCGCAGCTGATTCAACTTATCCGGACCAATGGTTTGAAAAGCGATTTGTTTTCTGGCATGGTCCATATTTTTAGCACTGCCGGCCATCATGGCCAGGCCGCTGCCGGCAAAAGCCACTTTGGAGGTTGAACCGAATATGTATACCCGCTCCGGATGGCCGGCCTGCTTGCAGGCTTCCAGGATATTTTTCAACGGGAGCGGCTGGTCGGCGAGGTGGTGAACGGTGTACGCATTGTCCCAGAATATGCGGAAATCAGCTGCCTTGGTCGGCATCGCTGCCAGGCGCTCGACGACTTCATCGGAATAGACCGCGCCGGTCGGGTTGCTGTATTTGGGCACGCACCAGATACCTTTGATGCTTTCATCTTCGGCCACCAGTTTTTCAACGGCCGTCATGTCCGGACCGTTCTCATCCATTGCCACCGTTATCATTTCAATGCCCAGGTATTCGCAGATAAAAAAGTGGCGATCATAGCCGGGGCTGGGACAAAGAAATTTAATCTGCGCCACCTTCCCCCAGGGTGGGCAGTCGGGGCTGGCACCCTTGACGATGGCCCGCATTAAGGCATCATGCATCAGGTTGAGACTCGAATTACCGCCGATTATGAGCTCTTCCGGCTGCACTTCCAGGTATTCGGCAAATAATTTTTTGGCTGCCGGAATCCCGTCAAGTCCACCGTAATTCCGGCTGTCCGTGCCTTCTTCGGTTACGTAATTTTTGCTGTTGACACAATCCAGCATTTCGAGGGCAAGGTCGAGCTGCTCGGGACAGGGTTTGCCGCGGGTAATGTCCAGGTTGAGGCCGCGAGATTTAAATGTTTGATACTGGGCCATCAGATCGTCTTTGAGTTGCTCAAGTTCCAGGTTGCTTAAATTAGTGAATTCCGGCATTTTATCAATCCTCTTTCATTTCTTCTGGTAATTATAAATTTCGTAGTTATGTTTTCCGCAGTATTTTCCGGTTTCTATAGCACCGACCATTGGCGCCATCAAGATTTAATTACTCTGCTCGGCGAAATATGCGCGGGAATACCTGGAAACTCCTTTTTTACCTAGAAATTTTCAGGAGATCCAAAAGCCTGTAATTGCATAATTACCATTCTTTTGTTGCATCAGGCGAGCATATGAATTAAAAGTGACCGGCTTCGATAAGAACCAAAAAAAAATATATATAGAGTGGACGCATAAACGTAAAAATTCTCATTATATCAGCATGATAAGATAAAATACTACTTGACTTTTTTTGATATAAGTACTACTAAAATCACTCCTTTTATAGGCCTAGTTCCCTAAAACT
>Ga0209338_1000140_pt1 | contig 30253 bp, 26 predicted proteins | sample OlaalgELextract1_FD_187374 | JGI IMG/M metagenome (GOLD analysis project Ga0209338, IMG submission 187374) | Olavius algarvensis symbiont microbial communities from Tuscany, Italy - Type A ELBA extract 1 (SPAdes) (version 2) | ecosystem: Host-associated > Annelida > Digestive system >... | reverse complement strand
TAACCTGAAGCACAGCAGATTGCTGCTTTAACCAATTTTTCAAAGAACATTGACCAAATTTAAAATGTTGGACCTACAATTTTGTAATTTATTCTGATCAATTTTAAGTTTATGCGCAGGCTCTATAGATAAAGATTGCTAACATTTCTTCGCTGCGACTATATGAGCAGATAAATTAAATTTTACTCGGCCACTGTGGTCAACATAGTTTTGGAGCACGTGCTCTGCCTCTTCTAATATATCTGTGATTTGCTCCTCGGCAAGAATTACTCCCATAACCGGCAACCAGCCTCTCAAATCTGCCTCAACCATTGATCGAACACTTGGAAAGTGCGCTACACCATCATGCGTGATGATCTCGATTGCACCTGCGAATGCGTTTTTAAACAGCATTTCCAGCTCACCCCTATCACCTAAAACAAATGGGGCACGCAAGGCATCAGCAGCATTTTGGCCTGCGGTTCTTTCAAGCAGATCAACCTCAAGTGCATAGGCGGGTTGTTTATCAAGTGAATTAAAGACGGCAAGGGCTAATCTGCCTCCTGCGATAAGTACACGCAGCATCTCGCGAAGAGATTCAATACGATCTGTAAAAAACATCAGCCCAAATTGGCTCATCACAGCATCAAAAGATTCATCCGGATAGGGAAGCCTCTCTGCAGCGCCCTGTCGCCATTCGATATCAGGTGCCAAGCGCTTGGCCACTTCTATCATACCAGGATTTAAATCTATGCCTGCCGCGGAGCCAGCAGGAACGACGCGTGTAGCCGCTCTCCGAGCAAGCACCCCGGTGCCGCAGGCAACGTCAAGGACATGGTCGCCTGATTGAACCTCGGCGGCATTCACTACTTGCTCTGCCCATTGACCGAAGACTGCTGGTACGAAAAAATCCTCGTAGGCTGTCGCTGCGGAAATTTGAGCTTGGAGTTCAGATTCTTCCATATTAGCCTCCTACCTGCCTATTCCGAGAATGCTGAAAGCGTTCAATCGTAAGCGGTTGAATTACTCAAGGCAGGTGAGCATTTATAATTTGGTTTAATAGACTATATTTCTTATGATTATTCAGTTATAAGGAATGTCAAATTATGAAAGAATATTGTGTTATTTTGAAACATTTCCAGCGTGCCGCGCTACAGCCCCGCCTTTAAGAAGACGGCGGGTCCCACTTCCCACTTCAAAAGTGTTATCCATCCTATTTTCCGACTTCCGAGTTCCCACTTCCGAAATCAATTGCCCCCCAGCTTTTTTTCCGCCTTCCGCATTCCCACTTTGTCTCGTCTGAGCTTGTCGAAGGCCCACTTCCAATACGCCCTTCTTCCCATAACAATCTATCCGTGCTAATCTGCGCCAATCTGTGTCCAAATAAAATACAATATTCGACATTTCCGGGAATTATAGCCATGCCCGACATGCTGATAAAATTATACGATCTAGCCGATGACTGGAGTTTTATTGCCGAACAAAAGCAGCGCGGAATTGAAATCCGCAAACCCATCGGCCCTGAAAAACACCTCATAGTTGATTGGGTATCCCAGCACTTCAGCCCCCGTTGGGCCGCTGAAATAGATGCCGCAACCGCCAACACCCCCCGCAGCTGTTTTGTGGCCGCCAAAGCGTCCGCATTCGTCGGCTTCGCTTGCTATGACGCGACGGCCCTGGGATACTTTGGGCCCACCGGCGTAATAAAATCAGAGCGGGGTCAGGGCACCGGTCAATCGCTGCTGAAGGCCTGCCTGCTGGATATGAAATTAAAAGGCTATGGCTACGCCGTGGCCGGTGATGTCAATGATCCCGGCTATTATCAAAACAAAGTCGGAGCGATTGAAATCCCCGATTCTTCCCCCGGAATTTTCCGGAACCGGGTCAAAAGCGTAAACTCCGGTTAGTATGCAGAAAATTTTAGATACACGAGTTCAAAAATCTTTACTCTGCCTGCTCTTTGAGTTATGAAATGTCAACAAAAAAGCAATAAGACTTGATTTATTCAATCCGCCCGGAAAACGCTGATATTTCTCATCAGTTTCAGTCGAACCATATTGCATCACCCAACCAGGTATTGCAGTTTTTGAGGGCGGAACAATTAAACATTCACTTTTCAACTAATTATCAAATCGTAAAGGAGGAACAACATGAAAGTCGTCATCACCGAACAATGCATGGGAGACCGCAACTGTAATAAACTTTGCCCGGAAGTTTTCGAATACGACGAGGATCAGCTGCTGTCGATCGTCAAGATGGATGAAATCCCGGAGCACCTCAAAGAAATCGTCATTCGGGCGGCCCAGGAGTGCGGTGCCGATGCCATCGAAATCTATGAAGATGCGTGATCCGTTTAAGCCCCTAAATGATCTAAAAACAAGTGAGCGTTATTAGTTATTCGTTATTGGTTATTGGTTTGAAAGGAATCAGAACGGTTTTTTAATGTCACTGACAATAGAAACTTAAAATCAGATTCTAAACCATTTCTAATAGCGATTTACAGATAACGAACAACATCTAATTCAGCTTTCTTCGCTTAATTAGTGCATCACCATAAGGAGGTCTAGATTGGGTAAATTCAGAGAAAGCCAAACCGCTAAAAATCTATTGACGGCTTTTGCCGGCGAATCCCAGGCCCGCAACCGCTATACCTATTTTGCACGGCGGGCGCGCGAGGACGGCTATATTCAGATTGCCGACATCTTCGACGAAACCGCCGACCAGGAATGCGAACATGCCCTGCGCTTTTTCAAGTTTTTCAACGGCGGTGAAATGGAGATTACCTGGAGTTTTCCGGCCGGTGTGGTCCAGACGACATTGGAAAATCTGGTGGCGGCGGCCGACGGTGAGCGTTTCGAGCACACCGAGATGTACCCGGGCTTTGCCCAGGTCGCCCGGGATGAGGGATTTCAGCGGGCCGCCGACACCTGGGATGCCATCAGCGTATCGGAAAAACAGCACGAAAAACGCTACCGCGACCTGGCCGCCAACCTGGCTGCCGACAGGGCTTTTGCCCGAACCGAAGAAAACGTGTGGCGCTGCCGCAACTGCGGCTACCTGCACGTGGCTGAAGCCGCGCCGGATAAATGCCCGGCCTGCGTCAAACCGCGCGGCTATTTCGAATTGCTGGCTGAGAACTGGTAAGCGCCAGGGATGATGAAAAAGCAACTGAGTCTTGTTGTACATAGTCTCGATTTTTTACACCGTTTTTTTGCAAGCATGAAACTTCTGAGGAATAGATTCGATTTTATTTTTTTAGACAGGATTTACAAGATTGACGGGATTGTTTTCGCCTTCGGCGAGGAGCCCTATCGGTCAAAGGCCGTTCTATCCCGATGATCCTGTTGATCCTGTCTAATTTTCTTTTAAAGATGAGAAACCATCCCTATTTTTGCCGTATTTTATAAGTTTTTATTTTTGATCACACTGGCCGTTTTTAACGCCTGCGGCGGGGCTGACACCTAAAACCTTTCAATCGTAGATCGGAACAAAAGGGAAACTACTATGCCCTATTTCAGTATCGAAACGAATCAAGCCATGGATCAGGCATCCAATCAGCAACTGCTCAAAAAAACGTCGGCGTTTATTGCCGAATTGCTGGGAAAGCCTGAAGCCTATGTCATGGTTTCGATTCAACCGTCAACACCGTTGGTTTTCGGGGGCAGTGATGCGCCGGCCGCCTTTGTCCGGCTCAAAAGCATCGGCCTGCCCGTAGACCGCTGCCCGGAATTGTCCGAAAAAATTTGCAGCCTGATCGAACAGGAACTTGGCGTGCCAAAGGATCGCGTCTTTATCGATTTCAAGGATCTCGCCCGCAACCTGTTCGGCTGGAACGGCAAGACCTTTTAGGCTGACCTAACCGTTTTGAACAGGTCAAATAATGCTGTTTAGTGCCTGAAGGGAAAGTCAGGTTTTTAGTAGGTTGGGTTGAGCCCCGCGGGTACTGTTGGACTTCGTGCCTCAACCCAAGCCACAAAAATCGACCATTTAGGAATTTACTGATTTTATGGGCAAAACCCAACACGTCAATTGCATTCCATTTCGTTCAACCACCATTTGGCGCGATGATCGTATTGCTCAAGAAAGATTAGCTTATGAAAGATATACCGGATTTGATGGAAGGTCTCAAACGGTCGGACCGCATATTGGCGGAATTCGTAAAAAGCATTCCGGCCGCTAAACTGCATTTACGCCGAGGCGACGGCTTTTGGACCATTGCCGAGCACCTCAATCACCTGGCCCAGGTCCAGTCCATGCTGCTGGAACGTATGCAAAGATTTATGGATGAAGACCGGCCGGAGTTTGTCCCCTACATCCCCGGCGACGATGGGGCTGGGTCGCGGCCGTCTCTAATGGAAATGGACGATGCCCTGGAAGCGTTCGCACGCCGGCGGCGGCAACAAGTCGAACTTCTTGAAAGAGCGGACAGCGATGTCTGGCGAAAAACCGCCTCCCATCCTGAATACGAACAATATTCCCTCTACATTCTGGTGAGACATATCCTGATGCACGACCACTGGCACATGTACCGCATGGAGGAACTCTGGTTAGCACAGGATGCTTACCTGACCAAGTTGGGGTGAAATGTTTTTATTCGGAACGTATCTGGTAAAACTACGATCTTCGCAGCCTGTTTTCATATAGCAAAAAATTCCTGATCAAAAATACTTGTGTATAGTGTTGTGCATGTGTATATTAAGTTACTACTTATCAATAATGAGAGGGATTGACAATGCCAGTACTCCAAACAGAAAAATTAGTTAGAAAACAGTTTCTCATTTCGCCTAGCCAGATAAAAAAGCTTGATCGTATTGCGCGGGATGAGGGTACTTCAGTCGCCGAAATTGTACGTGTGGCTATAGATAATTACAATCCTGATATCGCACCCTTCGCTGATTTAGATGCCCCGGAACTAATTGATCTGGTATCGACACGGCTGAAGGAGGCGATTGCTTCAACTCAAAAAGCCAATCGAAAAATCGATCGTACATTAAAAGAGCTATCAAAGGGGATCTTATAAAATGGCTGGTTGGAAGGACATTTTGATCGATGTACTTAAATTGACTGACGAAGTGAAGCGCTTAAACCAAAAGTCAGAATTGCTGTCTGAGAGAACCATTGCGATTGACAAAAGAGTCGTTCGTCTCGAAACAATAATTGAAATTACAGAAAAACAAGCATATTTACCAAAAGATTGATATCCAAAGGAATTGAAAAAACATGAGTCTGACTCCGGAAAAGCGGCAAATTATCGACGACATATTCAAAACCAAAGGCTACAACGACTACAAATGGATCGACCCCAGGAAAATCATCGTGTCCCAATGGGTGCGCATGAAATGCCAATTCGGCTGCCGCGAATACGGCCACGCCGCCGCCTGCCCGCCCAATACGCCTTCGGTAACCGAATGTGAACGTTTTTTCGGCGAGTACAGCGATGCAATTATCATGCATTTTCCCGGCACCATGGACAAGCCTGGAGACCGCCATGCCTGGTCGCGCAAGATCAACGCCAAACTGGTCAAACTGGAGCGCGAGGTCTTTCTGGCCGGCTGCGAGCGGGCTTTTTTGCTGTTCATGGATTCGTGCTGCTTTTGCAAGGATTGCAGCGGCGACCGGCGCACCTGCAACGAACCGCGCCTGGCCCGGCCGGCCCCGGAAGCCATGGCCGTAGACGTGTATTCCACTGTACGCCAATTCGGGTTTCCCGTTAATGTGCGCACCGAGTATGATCAGCAAATGGACCGCTACGCCTTTTTGATGGTGCATTAAATATCCCTACCCCAGTCCCGGAGTGCCAGACTTGATTTTTAATCGAGCTGGGCTCTGAATAAAAGCCGCAGGAGCCTGAGGGGGCTTTTTTATCGATATAACGGCGTCTTCATTCTTGACATAGTCTGAATTATGAAGACGACCCCTTGGTTTTCCTTCAAGTCAAGGCGAGACTGGTCTTCAGAGCGACATCAACGCTTTTCATAATATTCCCCGAAAAACGTCCTCTTTTTCGCACGATCCTCGACTTATCCAAGCTCTTAATTTGGTCGCACTGGACGACGCTTTTTTTACCCAATCCACCAGCGTCCTTTTCAACAAAAACAATGACAGGGTAAGGTTTTTTGATATGCTCGGCGCCCCTTATCGGCGCAACAATCACCAAAGGACTATACTGGTTGCCAATATCATTTTGTACAACAACCGCTGGACGAGTCTTCCGGATTTCATGTCCCCGAGCCGGATCAAAATCAATATCTATGACGTCACCCCTTTTAATCTCCATTATGTGCCATCTCCCAGAGTAAAATCCCACTCTTCACCACTCTCTTTAATGAAACCGTAGTTGGCCATGTATCCTTCTTTCATGGCCTGCTCCATTTCCTCATTCTCTTTTTCAGCCAGTTTTTCGGATATGAGACTGCGGATCAATTCGGCCCGGCTGGAATGAACCCTCCGAGCCAAGTTGTCCAACTTCTCAAGGATATTAACGGGTAATTCAATATTGATTCTCTTTTTTGTTTGAGCTACCGATGTCGCCATAATTTGCCCCCCTGTCTTTGTATAGCTTTTTGATATTAACCAATAATACCGATAACAGGCATCCTTTTCAAGGATTAAATATTTAGAAGATACAGTATCAAATCTTCATCAGTCTTTAATCTTCGATCAAACAATCCAACCCACCAAGACAACTAAAGAAATGCTGCCAAACGCCGATATGTATTTAATACACCCAAACCGGCAAGGCCGGAAATGAATGATGAAAATTGAAGATTTTTGATTTCGCTTCAGGCTTGGGGCTTCGCTCTTCGCTCTTTGAGCTACGACCCCACAGGTCGCCTGCGGCTGCGACCGGACAGGTCGCTCTGTCTTAACAATTTAAATCGATATAATTGATTCAATATATTTGCGAAAGGATCCTTATGACCGGAATGATTTTAACACTGGTTGTCGTCTTTGTCGGGTTAGCCGGCACTATCTCGTATATTGTGGCCATTTACAACGGCCTGGTGCGGGCCAAAAACAACCTGGAAAAAGCCTTCAACAATATCGATGTCCTGCTGCAGCAACGGCATGATGAATTGCCCAAGCTGGTTGATGCAGCCAAAGGCTACCTGAAGCACGAACGCGACCTGCTGACCGATATCGTCAAGCAGCGCATGAAATACCGGCAAGCCGGCGACATGGGCGCCAAGATCGAAGCCGAGAACAAACTGGCCGATCTTTTGGGGCGTTTCAACGTGCTGGTCGAGCAATACCCGGATTTAAAGGCCATTGATTCGTTCAAGCATCTGCAGAGCCGAGTTTCGTCCGTTGAAGGGCAGATTGCCGACCGGCGGGAGTTTTTTAATGACAGTATCAATATTTACAACATCCGGATCGAGCAGTTTCCCGATTTCATCCTGGCCCGTTTGCTGAATTACCAGAAACAGGCCTATCTCAAGGTGCCGGAAGAAAAAAAAGAAGACGTTAAGCTGGACTTACCCAATTGAAAATATCGGATTTTCTAGAACTCTTTCAAATTAAAGTTTAATTGGCGGTCATGATCTAATTAAGCCACATGGAATGATGGAATAGTGGAATGTTGGAAAACTGGGTATTTAGAGCGGAAAAAGGTCGGTATTAAAAAAAATACTGGATCTGCAATTTATGTTGGTGCCTGTCAGACATCTATTTACTAATTTCAATCCTGAAAATACGCCAATGCTACGAGAAAAAAAATGCGATTATAGTCGGTCTAATTCTCTAAATCCACCATTCCATTATTCCAGAACCCATGTTTCCAATATTCCAGAATTCCAACATTCTATTTGGGGCGAAGCCCCTATCGTGTGGTAAACTCGATGGACTGGACTCCCAAAAGGCGCACGGCCTATGTGAGCAGACACCTCAATGCCTGGACGGCCGACGTACTGGGCACCGCCCCGGATGAGATCACCATCCGCAGCAGCCGCTCACGGCATCGCAACAGCAGAAGCCTGTTTATCGTAGAAGTAGACACCAACGGCCATACCGGCCGAAAAATTTCATTTGAAGTCAAGTTCGCCCCGCACGACCCGGCCCCGCGCTATTCAACCGCGCTGACCAAGGACTCCGCAACCGACAAGTGGCGACCCGTCGAAACCGCCAGTAAATCCCGAACGGAGGTCCCGTCTTCCCGGACGATCAATCTGTCCCGCAAGCTGGCCGCCGTGCTGCTGGTCTTTACGCTGCTGGTCGCTATTCCGACATCTTGGCAGGGGGTCAAACTTTCGGCAACTGTCGTCGAAGGGCTATGGGCCTATACCTGGCGCACAGTGGACGGCACCCTTAATGAAGTCGGCTATCGATACCGCTTCCAGCAACAGGCTGCAGCGGGCCAGGCCGATGAGAGTGCCTCACCCTATTTCAATACCCACAGCCGGTTGCGCGGCGACGGGGAATTCGGCTATGCGCTTCTGCGTTACGTGTGGCGCAAACCGGAGCCCAAACGCCAACCCCTGCAAGTTTACGTGAACCCTCTCAATCCCGAACGCTCGGTGCTGGCCCCCGGCATTCCTTTGCTGGCCGTGTATCAGCTCATGGTGCTTGTAATCGTAATTATCCCCGCTATTATGGGCTTGAATTTCCTGCGTGATACGTTGAGAAAAAAGCCGGCGACCCGGAATCAGGCGGTTTTGATAGCCGCGGCCTTCCTGTTTTATTTTATGTCTCTGTTCGGTGCCACGGCTTACATTTTCGTATGGGGCTATTTGCTGCGAACCATGCCGCCGGCCTGGCCCCTGCTGGCATGGCTGTCAATCAGCACTTTATTGTTTTTCCGGCCCAATATTGCAAGAAGGCTTTATGCACATAAAGTCATTCGACGCGGCGTTTATCTATGGGTCATCTTTGGCCTGATCCCAATGGCGGTAATTGCCGCCGGTCTGGCACTGCCCTACGTCATCGCCGCCACGGTGGCCGTTATGGTATTGACAGTCTTGATCAAACCCTTCGCCCGGGCCGGGAACACACCGCTCGCGGCCCTGCTGATCGCCCTGTGCTGGGTCCCGGTTTACGTGGCCGGGCTGCTGGCGCCCGCCAGGGCCCTGGTCCAGCTCTTGCATGAAATTCTGCCATACATGCCTTACAACATCGGCATAACGGGAATCGAGAACCCGCGGATCATGGCGTTTCTCGATGTAGGAGTGGGACTGACCGGCATTGGATTGGGCCTGCTGGCGACTTATATTGACAGCACCTGGCGCGCCCGCCAGGCCGCCCAGCTGGATCTTTTGCCGACCTCCAAAGCCCGGTCGGCCGCCATCGGCCTGGTGGAGCTCCAGGGCCGCGCCCGCCCGGTGTCACCATCAGCCACCGGTCCGGTCCTTCATTATAACTCCCGTTTGGCCGGCTCAACCCGTCTGGAGCCTTTCTATCTCGAAGACGACACGGGCCACATTCTGATCGATCCGCGGGCAAGCCGGTTTCGCACCCGCTGGAGAACCAGCTTCGGCGGCCGCATCACCGAGACCGTTTTAAAGCGCCGGGAACAGCTGCCGGATCTGTCAACCCCCCATGTGATGACCCTGCACCCCGGTGATCCGGTCTATGTGATCGGCTCAGCCCAGTCCGATCCGGCGGCTCCGGCCGATGCGGTGGATTCCGACCGCCTGGTGGTCCGCCGGGCCAATGCCGGCATATTTTCAAGCCCTTTATGGCAGGTCTCCCAGGGCAGGATCAAGCCGCAGCATCGGGCCGAAGACATCTTTTTTCTGACAGACTCAAAGGAGCAGGTTGCGCGCAGGCGCATCATGAAGGGAATGTGGCAGGTTTGGGCCTGGGCCCTGCTGTGGATTGCGTTGAGCCTGACCATGTTCCACTTTCAGCTGCCGCGCACCCGGGATGGATATGCCTTGTGGTCTATGCCGGAAATCATTCAATATGCCGCCCCCCGGGATCGCCTGCCGGCGGTGCTTGATTTTATTGAAAGGACCGACGCCCGCTCCGCCGAACAGGACCCGGCCCTGTTGCGACGCCTCAGGCGCACACCACTGCTGGGGTCCTTTATTGACAGGATCAACACCAATCTGCAGCATGCCCAGCTCACAGAAGGCGTCAACTTCTTGTGGCAGCAGCACTTCAAAGATGCTTCCCCGGATGAAGTGCGGCTTTTGGCCGAATCCGCCGGCGCATTAAACGACAGGGTCCGCTGGTGGGCGGTCGCAAGACTCGGCGAGGCGGTGGACTATCCGGATCTGGCAGTCCCGATTTTAACTCGGGCCCTGGAGCAGGATCCCTATTTCAACGTCCGGGTGGAGGCAGCTTCCAATCTCCGTCATTTTAAAGAAGCGGCGTTTCCGGCTATCCCGGCATTAGCGGCTGCCGCCCGGTCGCCGGAATATAAGCTGCGCCAGAGGGCCATATGGTCCCTGACCCGCCTGCCTGAAATACCGGATGGACCCGCACACGCGCTGTTCATGGAATTGGCGGATGACGAGGCGGACTGGGAGCGGCAGGCCGCCGTCCAGGGCATTCGCAACATGGCCCGTCATACCTGGCAGGATGCCGAAGTGCTGCTGGAACTGATCGAGGACCCGGATCAATATACCCGGTCCCTGTCCATCGGTGCCCTGAACCAGATTGCGCCGAATCTCCCCGGCTTTGCCGCGGCGGTCGTCCGTGCCCTGTCGGACGAAGAGAAACTGGTGCGCCAGAGCGCGGTGCATGCCCTGGCGGAATTCGCCCTGATCCCGGATGAAGCGGCCGCGCCGCTGGGCGCCATGCTCATGGATAAATCCCTGAGCTCGCGGATCATGCCCCTCCTGGTCGATATGGGACAACGGGCCGCACCGGCCGTGCCCTATATGGCGGAAGCCTTGGAAGTCGAGGCAGGCAAGATCGCCTACAATGCGGCCTTCGCGCTCAGCCGAATCGGCGCAGCTGCTGCTCCGGCGGTGGATGAGCTGACAACCGCCCTGGAACACCGGGACAAATTAGTCCGAAGGTACAGCGCCCAGGCGCTGGGTGAATGCGGCGCCGCGGCTGCCGCGGCCCTGCCGGATTTAGAAGAACTCGAGCAGGATCCGGACAGATATGTCCGCGGCGCGGCAAGGACGGCCATCACTCAAATTCGCAATGCCAGGTAGAAGCTGAAATTTAATTGTGATGAATTCGTAAAAAGTCGAATTCATCATGTGTTTGGTGTTTCGTGTTTGGTATTTGGTAAAACACTTCGCACGTCATATCAAGAGGTTATACCACTAAACACTAAACACCAAATACTAAACACTCTCGTAAACAGGTCGTTTTTCGACTTTTTACGGGACTGTCAATTTTATATTTACCAGATCCCCTCAAATATCCATAAAAATATCCAATTATATCCAATTACAGGTTGACAGTTTCCATTAATTGGATAAAAATGGATAAATAATTGGATATCCCTAATTTCGGCCGCTTCCAATATGGCAGGATTCCATCTGGTGCTGCCTCTAAATCCTTCGTGACGCATTATTTCATCCTAAATGACTGAGGAGTTATTATGACACCCCGTATTGTAAAACTTGTTGCCGAAATTGATGAATTCAAAGGTTATTGGAAGGGCATGCAGACGCTTTCTTCTGAAACCCTTTCAACGCTGCGAGTTCTGGCAACGATTGAGTCAATTGGATCTTCGACACGGATTGAAGGGGCACGGTTGAATGATTCAGAAGTGTCTGCTTTGTTACAAGGCTTGGATGTGCAATCTTTTCGCAGTCGAGACGAGCAGGAAGTAGCCGGCTATGCAAAAGCCATGCATCTCATCTATGATAGTAATCAAGAAATCGATCTAACGGAAAACAACATCAAATATCTACACAAGGTTTTACTGCAGTTTTCAACCAAAGACGAGTGGCATCTGGGAGAATACAAAAAGCATCCAAATCATGTGGCAGCTTTCGATTCTGCCGGTAACCAGATTGGTCTCATATTTGAGACTACCTCACCGGTGCAGACGCCGCTGATGATGGAATCCCTGGTTGACATGACCCAAAATCGTTTGTCAGACGATAATTTCCACCCCTTGCTGGCAATATCAGACTTTGTTCTCCGGTTTCTCGCAATTCATCCGTTTCAGGACGGCAATGGGCGCCTGTCGCGGATTCTGACGAATTTGATATTGATTCGAGAGGGCTATGATTTCGTTCAATACAGCTCACACGAGAGAATCGTTGAAGCCAATAAGGATCGATATTACCTGGCCTTGAGAGAATCACAGAATAATTTAGAATCAGATCCGGACATTGAATTGAAATGGGCTGAATTTTTTCTCGAAATGCTGTCCAAGCAAAAAAATCATCTGATGGGAAAAATCGATCGGGAAAGCCGGGCCCGGCGGCTGCCGGCGCTGTCGGAGAAAATTGTACAACTGGCACAGGAACACGGCCGGATCAACATAGCCTTTATTTCGAAGGCACTCGAGGCAAATCGCAATACCGTAAAAAAGCACGTCCGCCAGCTTATCGAAAACCGACGCCTGGTCAGGCACGGCAAGGGACGGGGAACCTACTACTCACCTTACTGAATTTGAAAACCGTTGCCATCGTACTTACGATAGATTAAACCACTTTGTATAGCAGTGTTCAGGCGTCGGGTACTCCCGGTTGCAGCTGGGACTGGTCAGAAAACGACCGGATAAATCGAAAAAAGAAACTGCGCCGATTTGGTGTTTCAAATGAGAGTTGCTGAGTGCTGAGTTAGATCGTCATTCGGTTCGTCCTCGTCCTCGTGCTCGTGCTCGTACTCGAGGCTTTTGAGCCGATTTCAATATCGAGGACGAGTACGACGACGAGCAAGATTTAGATACCCTCTTTTCGTGTTAATATAGATGTTTAATACGAGCACCACATCTGGCCGCAAGCGTCCAGTCTGCTCGAGAAAAAAACTCATGAACGTCAAACCCACTGGCCTTCGACGAGCTCAGTCGAGTCGAGGCGGACTGCAAGCATCGAACATCCAACACCGAACATCGAAAAATGTACTCTGCCTGTCGTGAGCTATTTTTCGAACGGTCTATTTTAAAATGACTAAGCGAAGCGATTCCACCATTCGTCATTCGACATTCGACATTCGTCATTTCGTGAAATACGTCACCACGATTATTATCTTTTGCCTTTTTTCCGTCACGCACGGCCACGCCGCCGACTGCGACGAATTCGTCACCCTGGTCAAGCCGGCCAAAGATGCGTATATGAAGGCGCATCGCATCTACCCGGTCCCCGAGCATTTAAAAGCGCTGGCCCAGCGTTTCGTGCCGCGGCTGTGGGTGCATCCGGACAGCTGGCAGCCCATTGCCTTTGAAGATTATCTGGCCCAAGCCCGGGTGGTTCGCAACAGCGACCAACAGGTAATCCTGCGAGACCCCGGGTGGCGCGAATTGGCCGGACTCAGGGAAGAGGAGCAATGCGGGGTGCACCTCGATGCACCGGAAATCGTTTCGCGCAATCCGGCGCCGCTTTACATCCAGGTTTTCTGGGACGAAAGTCCCGCCGACCCGGCCGAAAAATGGACCTACATCAAATACAACCTGGTTTTTGACTGGAGCGGACTGGCAGCGGAGATCGGCTGGCTGGGCAGAGTCGGTGCCCATCTGAGCGGCGGCCGGATAGATCGCTGGCACCGGCTGGATATACACCTGGCAGCCATTATGGCCTTTGACCGTTCCCGGAAACTGCGGCTGCTAACCCTGGCCCAGCACAACCATCAGCAGACATTTATACCCGGCCGGGATTTTCCGGCCGACGCGGCGCCGCATCTGGTCGCAGCCCTGCACAGCAATGAACTCTATCTGGACGACGGCCGGACGGCCCCGGCCTTTCACCGGGTCGTGCCCTTTTTCAACGGCGTGGCCTTTCTGATCGATGAAACGCGTAAACCCCGTCTGTGGGCCCGGGATATAGCTTATGGCCGCAATGCCGGCGGCCGGGAAGTGCAGCTGCGCCCGGTGTTTATCGAACCAGATCATCCACTGGCGAACTTTGCCGGCCTGCTGGCGCCGCCCCGTCGTCTGCTGGGCATCTACATCGGCCGTGACGGCCCTCCCGGCTATAACTATTATGCCCCGCCGGCCTATATTCCGCTGGTCAATTTCGCTGCCATGGGATACTGGCGGGCGGGTGACCAGGACCTCCTGCAGCAACTGGAGCCAATGATTAATGACGGCGACCCCATGCATGGTACTGACTGGACGAAGATAGTGGCCTTGATGCGCAAACGGCTGGCACAATCAATTGCTTTAAACCCAGGTAGCATTTCAACTACCCAGAACGATTGATATATTCGAGTTTTCCTCAAATAGCGACGGCATAAATTCCAAATATCAAATTACAAATTACAAACAAATCTCAAATCACAATATTGAATGACCAAAACTTTCTCCGGCCCTGCATCACATTGCTTCGCAAAATTATCTCTTATGAAACTACATTTTAAAGTTAGAGTTGGATCCGTCATGGGTTATTTTGCATTTTGTAGGTTGGGTTGAGCCGGCTCCAAGTTTTGTTGGGTTTCGTTGCACTCAACCCAACCTACATTTGCCGGTGGTATTACGAAATGCGAAACCCAACATCGACCGATTTCCAAATCGAGCCCCAAAAGTTTCTTCTATTTGATCAGACCGGCTGTCCTTTAGCCGGAGACCGCCGCTCGTGTGAAACTACCTGAAATGACGAATGACGAATGTCGATTGACGAATGGTGGAATCGCTTCGCTCAGTCGTTTTAACCAGACAGAATACATTATTCGATGTTCGGTGTTGGACGTTCGATGTTCGACGTTTATTAGTTTCTATCATCAATCAGACTGGCCGTTTTTTGGCCGGAGGCCGCGCTCTTATGAAACTCTTCCTTAAAAGCGAACCGCAGAACCGCATAATATCGAAAATCGAATGTCGAAGGGTGGAATCGCTTCAGGCTTCGCCTTCGGCTACGACTCGAGACGTCGCTCCGTCTTTCTTTAAAATAGACCGTTCGACACAAAAGCTCACGACAGGCAGAATACATTCCTTCGACATTCGACATTCATTAATCGATATTCGCTTTTTCAAAGTTTCTTTTTCAATTTGACCGGCCGCTTGTTTGGCCGGCGGCGGCGCTGACACCTGAAACCTTCAGTAACCTGCAACATGTTGTCAGAAACGCCCAACTAATGGCCTAATGCCGGACGCTCTTATGGACCCCGCCTGCATTCAATGACATTGACTTTACTGCCGGTATTCGTTATTATCTCAGGTATTTTGACTGTTTAAACAATGGAAAGAGCGTAGCGAATCAATCTATCCAAAATCCCTCCGGGGCGTAGGCCCCAGCGACCCCTACGGGGCGGAGGCCGAAATCAAAAATCCAAAATATAAAGTTGATGGGGACATGTGATGGGAATTGAGGTCTTTTTTATTGCGGTGATAATATTATTGCTGTTTGCAGTATTCGATCTCTCTGTGGGGGTCGCCAACGATGCCGTTAATTTTTTAAATTCCTCCATCGGTTCCCGGGTGGCGCCCTATGTCGTGATCATGATTGTGGCCAGCCTCGGCATTCTGGCCGGCGTGACATTCTCCGGCGGAATGATGGAGGTCGCCAGGAAGGGCATATTTCATCCCCAATTTTTTACTATGCCCGAACTGATCATGATTTTTATGGCCGTCATGTTGACGGATATTCTCCTGCTGGATCTGCTCAATGCCCACGGATTGCCCACTTCGACCACGGTATCCATTGTTTTTGAACTCTTGGGTGCGGCGGTGGCCGTATCGCTGATTAAAATAATGTCAGCGGCGGACGGCTCGATGACTCTGGGCGAGTACATCAATACGGGCAAAGCCATGATGATCGTTTTTGGTATTCTGCTGTCAATTGCCGTGGCTTTTTTCTGCGGTGCCGCGGTTCAATTCGTCTCCCGGCTGATTTTCACCTTTGATTATCAAAAAAGACTCAAGCGATACGGCGCCATCTGGGGCGGTGTGGCCATGGCGACCATCACCTTCTTTATCATGGTCAAAGGGGCCAAGGGGGCTTCTTTCATGACCCCTGAGGCTGCCAAATGGATCCTGTCCCACACTATGTTCATGCTGGCTTCGATTTTTGTTGTATCCGCCATAATCTTTCAAATCCTGATTTCCTTTTTCAATGTAAATATTTTGAAGCCGGTGGTGCTGGTGGGCACCTTTGCGCTGGCCATGGCCTTTGCCGCCAATGACCTGGTTAATTTTATCGGCGTTCCCCTGGCCGGCTTAAATGCCTACCAGACAGCTGTGGCTTCAAGCGATCCGCTGAATATCACCATGGTGGCGTTGAGCAAAAAGGTGCAATCCCATACCCTGCTGCTGCTCATCGCCGGGGGCGTCATGGTCTTGACCTTGTGGCTTTCGAAAAAAGCCCGGACCGTCACCGAGACGGAAATCAGCCTGGGACAGCAGGAAGAGGGCACGGAGCGGTTTGAATCCATCTGGCTCTCGCGCAGCATTGTCAGTATGGTGCATTCGGTGGTCGAGTCCATAAAAAGTTTGACCCCGCGTGCGCTCAGAGAACATATCGGCCGGCGGATCGATCCCAATATTCATCGACCGGCTCCGGTCGCGGGCCAACAGCCGTCTTTCGATTTGGTGCGTGCCTCTGTGAACCTGATGGTCGCCAGTGCGGTGGTCTCCTTTGCGACCTCCCTGAAGCTGCCCCTGTCAACGACTTATGTAACCTTCATGGTGGCCATGGGCACATCCTTTTCGGACCAGGCCTGGGGCATGGAGAGTGCCGTATACCGCGTTACCGGGGTTCTGACGGTGATCGGCGGCTGGTTTATGACGGCATTGATTGCCTTTGTCACTTCATTTGTCTTTGCCGCGATCGTGTACTACCTGAAGGTGCCGGGTGTCCTGCTGCTCATGATACTGGCAGCGGTCATCATCCGCAAAAACCATAAAAAACACGCGGGCCGGGTCAGGGAAAAGGAAGAACAGAAAATATTTAATTTAAGGAAAGTTAAGGATGCGCACGCGGCTGTTTCCAATACCTTTGATCATGTGGCCTATTTTTTAAAAGAGATTCGGCTTTCGCTGGATATATCATTCGATGCGCTGTTCGCCCAGAATGTCGATACCCTGAACCGGCAGCGAAAAAAAGTGAAGCAAATCCAGGTATGGTCCAATATCATTATGGCCAACATATTCAAGGTGCTGCGCCTGCTGCAAAAAGAGGAACCGCATGTGTCCTTTAAATATGCCCAGACGATCAGAAGGCTCCAAAAGTTGTCTGACGGGCACCGGGATATTGTCCTGCGTTCCTACGTGCATACCAGCAACAAACACAAGGGGCTGCTGGATGTTCAGATACGGGAACTCCAAAAAGCCAAAGCCTGCATCCTGGAGATCCTGGCTAAAGTGGAAGATTGCTTCAACAATAAGGAAATTGTGGATTATAGGAATATTATTGACCTGTATCAGCACATTCGGGAACTGGCCGATGAATTCAATCAGGTTCAAATTGAACGGATCAGAAACGACACGTCCAAAACCCGCCTCAGTATTCTCTATTACGGTATTATGGGAAACTGCCTGATGCTGACCAAGCAAAACATCAAACTGCTGGAGATTTTCAACGAGTCCTTTCAATTCGATAAGCGATTGTCGGAGTCTTATTTCAAGTTCGAAAAATAATAAATCCGCCCTAATAAATATCTTATCCCGCATTTGAGATGGATATTTCCATCGGAATAGATCTGTTGGGATTAGGCGCTGGCGGATTTATTATTATATTCTTTTATATTTTTTACACAATGTTATGACTGAGCGATTATGAAGGCAATCCGGCGTTGGGGGGCAGGTTGCCGTTGATATTGAATGATTAACGATTATCGGAGAAAGAGGATTTGTGCGAAAATTAGCTTTTGGGTACTCGACTACCTGCAATAGTCGCTGCGGGCATTGTGTGGCCGCGGAGGACTTTGGCGCCGGCCGTAAAATGGAATATGACAAAGCCAGGGAGATCATTGTCGAGCTGTCCCGGGCCGGTGTCGGCGGAATCAGTTTCAGTGCTGGTGAACCGTTTTTGTATATCGATGAAATTGCGGGGTTGGTGAAACTTTGCAGCCAAATCGGGATCTATACCCGGATCGTTACCAACAGCTATTGGGCCGGGACTGTTGAATCTGCCGATCAACAGGTTGCAGAACTGAAAAAAAGCGGGCTTTGCCAGCTGAGGTTGAGCTACTCGCGATGGCACCAGAAACATGTAAACCGCGACAATGTAATGAATGCAGCGCTCAGTTGCCAAAAGGCCGGGATGGATTACTTTATATCGTTTGTCACCGATTTTTCCCCGGTGGATGATCAGTATGAACAGTTTCTGCGCAAGCATGGCCTTATGTTTTTCCCGGAGCCCGTGATCTATGCCGGTCGAGCAGCGTCTTTCAAGCGCCGGCCTATTGCGACCGATTATCAGGCGAACTGCTGCAGCATGAATCCCTATCTGTCACCGGATCTTGATATGTATGCCTGCTGCGATGCAGGCAGCCATTTTCAGCAGACGAACTTTTTTTACCTGGGCAACCTGAAAGACAATACCGTGGAACAGCTGTTTGCCAGGAGTGAGACAGACCGGCTGCACAATTTCATCCGGACCATGGGCATCAGCAATATTGCGTCGTTTGCCCGTATGAAGGCCCGCGAGATCATTACCTACAGCAAATGCGATCTGTGCCGCAAACTGTTCGACTGCCCGGAAACTCTGGCGCGGCTGCGGGCTAATATGGCGCAGCTTGAAGCCTGGAGGAGATAAAAATACCACCTAATTGAGCGATGCTCAAACAGGTGGTATTGGGTATTAGGTATTGGGTATTGGGGACTATATAGTTACAAATAATATTATGCGCGAATCGCGCAATATATTTTTCAGTTATTTGATAAACCAATCGTTTGTATTATGATAGACAGGGCGAAGCGATACCACAATTCGTCATTCGTCTTTCGTCATTTCCGGCTTGGGTGTTGATTTAAGGCGTTTTACGTTGGAATTAATAATTAATTTCGGTTGGCATTGTGAAAAATGGACCCTATTCCTTTTAATCCAGTGCCCAGTGCCCAATACCCAATATCTGGCTCAATCTGGGTGACATCACTCGAAGCCCGGGGGTGCAAGGAATCCCTGGAACTCCCGTTCGATCAAGCGGGCAAAATGGATGCAGGTGTGGTCGCCATATTGCGGCCCGACAATTTGAATGCCTACCGGCAGACCATCGGCGGCGAATCCGATCGGGGCCACTGTGGCCGGCAGATAAAAGTTGCAGGAATAGCCGGCCCAAAACAACTGAGTCGTCGACGGCTGGGGCTTGCCGTTGACCGTCACCATGCGCTCCCAGCGCTGGCCCTGCTGATTGTGGGCAAAGGCCGTGGTGGTGGCGACCGGGCACAACAACAGGTCATACTTGCGAAAAAAGTCCGACCAGGCCAGTCGCATCCGGTGGCGGCTTTCGTTGTGTTCATGCCAGTCCCGATGATACATGGCCTGGGCCCGCAGCATTTGGGCCCGGTAATCTGCGGCGTTTTTCTTCAGTCTTTTTGATGCCCTCAAGTTTTTCGCAAACTCTTCGGCGCTCAGTCCGCTGACGGTTGCCCCTCTCAGCAGTTGGATATAATTGCGGTGGGCCTCGCGGGTGTCGAAAGCGGGCCTGGCTTTTTCACTGACGGAGACCTTATTTTTTCTAAGACAACGCACCAGGGCGCGAATTCGTTGTTGCACCGCATCGTCGACTTCCGCCTCTGCATCCGTGTAAACCACTGCCAACTTGAAGTCGCCCAGCAGTTTTTTCTTCGGCCCGGGCAGCTGCAGCCGCCACCCGGCGCCGTCGATTTCATCCGGTCCGGCGATAACATCCAGCGCCAGGGCCAGATCTTCGGCGCTGCGGGCCAGCGGCCCGACCACGGAAATGTCCTCGATCGCCACCACGCCGGGAGGTTCCTGGCCGCGTGTTGTGACGATATTGTAGGTCGGTTTGTGGCCGAACACACCGCAGTAATGGGCCGGATTGCGAATCGAGGCGCCGATATCGCTGCCCGCCTCCAGCCCGGTAAGGCCGGCGGCCAGGGCTGCGGCGGAGCCACCGGAGGAGCCGCCCGGAACCCGGCTGACATCCCAGGGGTTGTTGGTGGTGCCGTAGATCTGGTTAAAGGTCTGCCAGTCCGCCAGGTTCAGCGGGACATTGGTTTTGCCGAAAATTATCGCCCCGGCCTGTATCAGGCGATCTACGACCACGGCATTTTCCGTCGGGTAGTTGTCTTGGCGGGCAGGCACCCCCCAGGTCGTCGGCATGCCGACGATGTCAAATGACTCCTTGACGGTCATCGGGACCCCGTGCAGGGGCCCCCGGTTCTCCCCCCTGGCAACGGCTCTGTCCGCAGCTTTGGCCCTTTTCCGGGCGGCCTTGATGTCAGTAAAAATTATCGCATTGATCCTGTCGTTATAGCGTTCGATGCGTTCCAGATAGTAGTCGAGCAATTCCAGGCAGCCGACTTTTTTGCGACGGATCAGTGAAGCCAGTTGTTTGGCTGATCGAAATGCAAAATTAGGCATCGTTTCCTCCCTAAACAATTCGTTCTTTTGTAGTTGATCCAGTAGTTTTAGCTAAAAATTCTTTATATTTTTTTAAAAAATTAATCGCGAAAACACGAAATTTTGAAAGCACGAAAATTGTCTCGTTTTTTTTTCGTGTTTTCGTCCTTTCGTGCTTTCGTGATTGATCTTTTTGGGTTCCCCGTTAAAACGGAATTTGCGCTTCGCTGCCAACCGGCTTGTCCGGATCAGGCTTTACATTTAAATATTCCATCACCTGCGATTATTTCTTTTTTAATTTCTTAAAATAGTTGCCGGGTTCCCAGAACTGGGAACCGTTTTCGATATGCAGCAAGAATTTGTCCAACTGCATCTTAATACGCCGGGCCTCCCCAATATCAATTTCCAGGGAAAAATTGTGTTCATCTGCCTCGACATTAATGCCGAAATAGTCTTCCGGACCGTCTCTAAAACCGGGCCCGGAAGCCCAGCAGAGATCCAGCTCAGCATTGTTGCCCAGAACTTTAGTCCGACGATTTTTCTTAGACAGCCGCTTCAGTTTCATGGTCACCTCTATCCGGATCCCAACTGGAAGTTATTGGTTATTCGTTATTGGTGAATGGTTGAAGAGGAAAGAAATCTGCTTTTAAATCATCACTGATGGTGCAAATATAAGAACAGGCTCTCGGCCATGTCTATTTGCGAATCCACCATACCAGAGATATCGCGTATTACAAAATGTAAATTGAGACGAAATAATGTATTTGTTGTATTTGCAGGTTAATTCCGTCTATAGTGCGGCCGAAACCTTATAAAATATCGGTTCTACAACCCAAAAGCAGGTCATCCATCGTGGGGCTTTAAATTTTAATTAATTACAGCGTATGGGAGTATTGGAGTACTGGAGTGTTGGCGTATTGGCTGAAGGTTGGATGTCTGCGTTTCATACCCCAGCACTCCAATACTCCAAGATCGAGACTTTTCAATAACTTCTTGCAATCATAGAATTACATTTCTATTGGGCTATCGGTCCCAAAAAACCTGATGTGGGAGATAACCATGGCAATACGCAAAAAAGTCGGCCTTGTTCTCGGCAGCGGTTCATCCCGGGGCTGGGCCCATATCGGCGTCATCGAAGCATTGGAGGCGGAAAACATTCCTATTGATTATGTTGCCGGCAGCAGTGTGGGGTCTTATGTCGGTGCACTATACGCCAGCGGCAGCCTGAAGAGCCTCAAGGATTTCGTTCTCAAGATGGACGGCAAAAAGGTCTTTTCCTATTTTGACGTGGTTTTCCCGCGCTCGGGCCTGCTCGACGGCACTAAAAAGCTAAAGGAGCTTTTTTCGATTCACACCGATGTCGTTGATTTTTCAGAACTGAATATCCCGGTCTTGATGGTGGCGACTGACCTGGTAACCGGGAAAAAAGCCGTTTTGAAAAGCGGCGATATTTTCAACGCCCTCAGGGCCACGACGTCTATCCCGGGGCTCTTTGCACCCGTGAAGGTCAAAGATCGCTGGCTGGTGGACGGCGGTCTGGTGGACCCGGTTCCGGTGGGCGTCGCCCGGGCCCTGGAAGCTGATGTCGTGATTGCCGTGGACCTTAACAGCGGGGTAGTCTCCGATAAAAAGCCCAAGAAAAAGGTCGCCCCCCCTTCTCCCAAAACCGAGAATTCTTTTACCTACAAGAGTGAACTGCTACAGAAAATGGTGGATTACTACGAACATGCCGAAACCAGTTTTACCAGCAAGATCGGCGTGCTCCTTAACCGGGAAAGCGGCACCCCCGACATCCTCGAAACCGTCATGACCTCCATCAACATCATGCAGGAGCGTATCACCAGGATCAACCTGGCGGTGGAACCGCCGGATATCCTTCTCCAGCCGCGTCTGGGTCAGTTGAAAATGATGGACTTCGATCAGGTTGAACAAACCATAGAAGAGGGCTATCTCAGTGTCAAAGAAAAATTAGAAGACATCAAAAAGCTGCTCGAACCGGCTTGATTCCGGTATTTAACCACCACTTCCATTGCTGGACCCGATAAGATTCCACAGATCAGGTGAGAGTCAATGACACTTGAAAAAATACGAAGCGCGAATTTCGAAATCCGAAACAAATCTCAAATTCGAATATACAAATGTTCAAAACGGTCAAACCAAGACAGTGAAAGAGGTGCATAAAACTGATCAACTTGCTCAACCTTAGATTGTATCTTGGATCGGAATTAGTTTTAGTAGTTGGGTTTTATGTCATTCGAATTTGTTTCGTGTTTCGTACTTCGGATTTCGGATTTAAACAGTTGTGCCAGAGGTCATGCCCCCTTCCTGGGGATATCCTGATGCCTTCCCGCTCAGCGGGAGGAGCACTCACTTTTGGGGTGGATATGCTCCCTGCGTGACCGGGCGAACCGGACATTGCCTGCCGCTTTGCCTTCCTGCCTAACCGTGATTACTTTACGGGATATCGAAGCCGTTGAATATTGCGGCGCCACTGAAAACTATACCAGCCACGAAAAAAGTGAAACATACCATATTCGATACCCCGGTTCTGGAAGCGATATTACACCGGGCTTCCCGGTTGATTCTGAGCCTGGCCGGCTGGCAGACGGAAGGCCGGCTGCCGCTGATCCCTAAATTCGTGCTGGTCGGCGCGCCGCATACCTCGAACTGGGATCTGCCCTTCACGCTGTTGATGGCCTTTGCGCTCAGAGCCCGAATCCGCTGGATGGGGAAAACAGCCATCTTTCGCTGGCCTTTTAAGGGCTTTTTCCAATGGCTGGGCGGCATCCCCGTCAAACGGTCCCAGGCGGACAATCTGGTCGAGCAGTCGATTCAGCAGTTTGAACGCAACGACCACCTGATATTGACCATAGCTCCGGCCGGAACGCGCAAGCATGTCCTGCGTTGGAAATCGGGATTCTACCACATTGCCTGCGGGGCCGGTGTCCCGATCGTGCTTGGCTTTCTTGATTATCGGCGTAAGACAGGCGGATTCGGCCCCCTGGTCCATCCAACCGGCAACATTGCCGCGGACATGCAAACCATCCGGGCGTTTTACGACGGCGTTACCGGGAAAAATCCGGCCCAGCCCATGATCTAGTGTTGAATCCATGCGCAATCTGCATTGATAAGTTTGTCTCATTTTTAATCCTATGACGTCACGAGTTATAATTTGGGATTTTAGATTGCGGCCTCCGGCCCGTAGGGGAAATAGGGGCCTACGCCCCGGAGGGATTTCGGATTGATGGAATCGCTACGCTCTATCAATTATATATGGATTGAATTCCTTCAGACGTATCCAAAAATAGATTGAGTTTTTCTGAATTGAAACATAAAATGAAGGTAAATATCGACGTTTCCATAAACCGTCAATTTTGGATTGATCCGCTGGATTCGAAACAGATTTCCGTTTTCCGGTTATCCAGAAAGCTCAAATAGTTCAGTTACCACCGCGAAGGGCACGAAGGACGCGAAGAGGGCTTGACCCTTTGTTCCGTCTTTCCTTCGTGATCTTCGTGTGCTTCGTGGTGAGTTAACATCGGGTCCAATTCAACTGGATTTGTTTAGATATACGTGTTCCGTTTTTTAGAATTAAAATTTTGGGCGCAATTATGTTGGTAAAGGACTGTCATTTATGCCTAAATTGAAACGTGGCCAATGGGAGCACCTGATCGTTTCTCCCGCGGAAGTTTTGGCCAGTGTTAAACCTGGAATGACCATTTTTCTCGGCAGTGGTGTGGCTGAACCCCGCACCCTGATGAAAAGTCTTATTGAATCCGGCCTTTCCAATACAAATGATCTGGAACTGGTGCAGTTGACCAGCCATGGAGATGTTCTTTCTTTAAAAAACCTGGATTATCAGAACTACCGTCTCAAAACTTTTTTTTCCACCTGGGTGTCCAGCGAAGTCGTCGTGGCCGGCAGCGTGGATTTGATTCCGGGCCGGATTTCCCAGATTCCTCAAATTATCAAATCCAGACGGATTCCGATCGATGTCGCATTCATTCAAATTACGCCGCCGAATGAGGACGGATACTGCAGTCTCGGGGTTGCCGTGGACATTGCCCGGGAGGCCATGGAGCAGGCCTCACTGGTCGTCGGGGAAATCAACACCAAAATTCCCTTCACCTTCGGCGACACGATCGTGTCCATTGCGGATTTTGACCTGGTGGTGAAATCTACCGAACCGCCCGGCTATATCAAACGCAAAAAAGTCAGCAAAGCCATCGATAAAGTCGCCGCCAATATTTCCCAGGTGATCGAGGATGGGGACTGCATTTGCTTTCACACCGGGCCGCTGTACGAGGCCTTAGGCCGGCACCTGGCCTCCAAGCGGCACCTGGGGATCCATTCGGCGTATTTTACCGATGCCCTGATGGATCTTGTCAAAAGCGGCGCCGTCACGAATTATCGCAAATCTGTTATTCGCGGTAAATCCGCAGCATCCTACGCCCTGGGCACACCTCAGTTAATGGCCTGGCTGGACCATAACCCGCTGGTTGAATTTCAAGGGATCGAACAGCTGTTCGATCCCATTCAAATCGGCCGCAACGCCAATTTCGTGGCCGTATTCGAAGCGCGCAAAGTGGATTTGCTGGGTCGTGTCTCTTTTTCGGTGGGAAAAACCAATATCACCTCCGGCCCGGGCGAAGGGGCGGATCTTGCCACCGGGGCCGAGATCTCACCGGGCGGCCGCACAATTTTAGGCCTGCCCAGCCGCAACCGCAAAGGGGACCCGAACATTGTGCCGATGCTGCGGGACCTTCGCAATCAGTATCATATGCGTGAGTCGATTGACGTCCTGGTCACCGAATACGGGATCGCCAACTTGAAGTGGCGCACCATTCGTGAACGTGCCCAGGCGCTGATTGACATCGCCCATCCCAAGGACCGGGAAAAACTGGTGGAAAAGGCCAAACAAAAAAAGCTGCTGTTCCAGGACCAGATTTTTTTATCCGAGAGCGCCCAGTTGTATCCCATGGATATTGCCACCGAGCAAATCTTCAAAAATGGGCTCAAGGTGCGTTTCAGGGCCATCAAGCCTTCCGATGAAGAAGCCATGCGCCGTCTTTTCTACCGTTTTTCCAACCAGACCGTGATGCGCCGGTTCCTTTTTCCCATTTCGACCATGCCCCACAATAAAATGCAGGAATATGTCAATGTCGACTACAGCCATATGATGTCCGTGGTGGCCCTGGTCAGAGAATCCAATCAGGAGACCATCATTGGCGAAGCCAGGTATGTCAAGGATGAGCAAAGCGCCATCGGCGATCTGGCTTTTGTGATCGATGAAAAATACCAGGGAATCGGCATCGGCTCTTATCTGTACGAGATGCTGACGCGGCTGGCCAAAGACCGGGGACTGAAGGGGTTTACGGCTGAGGTGCTGCAGAGCAACCAGAGCATGATGAAGGTGTTTGAAAAAGGACAGCTGCCGGTAAACGCCAGGGTCGACAACGGCTTGTTAAGGTTGACCATTTCTTTTGATGAGCCGACCGACCCGGCAACCACCGAAACGACCCAGATATTTCCGTCAAAACCGCATTGACATCAATACCGAACGGAAGTTATTGGTTAATGGTTATTCGTTATTCGTTATTCGTTTGAGAGGGGCACTATCCTTTCTTATTCTTCACATAATAATAACTTACCATAAGAGCGACCAACCATATGAAAGACATCTGCACTGATTTGGCCGAAGAATATGAGGAACTGGATACCATCGTCGCCGCTCTGGATGATTCGGGCTGGCACGTTATGACGCCGGCCGCGGGCTGGAATATAAAAGACCAGATTCGACACCTGGCCTATTTTGATGAACGGGCCCGGGTGGCTGTGACCGAGCCGGAGGCGTTTGATGGATACCTGGCCGAGATAGTCGCCAATCCCGCAGGCCACCAAGCGACCCTTGAAAAAGCGGGCCGGGACCTGGCCCCGGCCGATTTACTGGCCTGGTGGCGAAAGGAGCGCCGGGCCCTGCTGGACGTTCTGGCACCGCTGGATCGCAAGGCCCGGTTTAAGTGGTACGGACCGCCGTTGAGCGCCATGTCGCTGGCTACCGCCAGGATCATGGAGACCTGGGCCCATGGCCAGGATGTGGCGGATGCCCTGGGTATAAAACGGGTGCCCACCGACCGGCTGCGCCATGTCGCCCACCTGGGGGTGGCGACTTTTGGCTGGAGCTTTACCAACCGTCAGATGAAAATCCCCGATTCCGCGGTCAGGGTCGAAATCACCAGCCCTTCCGGCGAGCTCTGGACCTGGGGCCCGGATACATCAAAGGATCTGGTCCAAGGACCGGCCGAAGATTTCTGCCTGGTCGTGGTCCAGAGACGCAATCCTGCCGACACCCGGCTCGTCATTCAGGGCGCCGTCGCCCGCCAATGGATGAACATTTCCCAGACCTATGCCGGTGACCCGGGCACCGGCCGCGAGGCGGGGATGTTTTCGAGTTCACAGTGAGAGTGCTGAATCGGGACTATTTGGATTTTAGATTTTGGATTTCGGATTTCGGATTTAAGGAATTCTGTCCATTTTAGATTTTGGATTTTGGATTTGTGGAATTCTGCCCATTTTAGATTTTGGATTTCGGATTTCAGATTTAAGGAATTCTGTTCATTTTAGATTTTGGATTTCGGATTTTGGATTTAAGGAATTCTGCCTGTCGTGAGCCTTTTTGTCGAACGGCCTGTCGTGAGCTTCTGTGTCGAACGGTCCATTATTATAATTGATAGAGCGTAGCGATTCCTCAAATCCGCAATCCGCAATCCGCAATCTAAAATCCTAAATCTATGGCTGCCGGCTCAAACGGGCCGCCAACACGGCATTGACCCCGAATAGCAGCAGCGCGCCGGCCCATCCCAACGCATTCAGGGGCGGATCGCCGGCCACGAAAGGCCCCAGCAGGGCTGCCAGCAGGATTCGCATCGAGGAGATGATACTGCCATCCACGGCAGTGACATAGCGGAATCCATTGGTCAGTAGATACTGTCCCGCCACACCGGCAGTGGCGCACAGCCCGAGGAAATAAAATTCTCGAAGGTCCGGCCAGAAGATATTTTCATGAAAGATGGCGAAGATCACCAGTGCGCCCAGGCCGAACATGTAAAAAAGAATCGTATTGGTGTCGTGGTACTGCCGGCTGACATTGAGATAGGTCATGGCCACAGCTGCGGCAAATCCCGAAGTCAACCCCCAGAAGCCAACCAGTTCAAAGCCTAGTTTAGCAGGAGCCAGAATAAGCCATATGCCGGCGAAGGCCGCTGCCACCAAAATCATCGCAACGGGATCATACCGGCGTCGGAGCACTGTCCATGAGATCAGTGCCACGAAAATCGGATAAGTCATATTCAGAATGTTGGCTTGGGCGACGGTGGTCAATTCAACGGCCGTATAAAAACAATACACTGCAATACAGTTAAACAGGGTTCTTCCCAGCAGCAGGTGGTATTTGCGGGGACGGGGCGGTTGACGGCGGTAAAGCATGGCCCCGCAGACTATCAGATAGCCCAGCAGAAATCTGGCAAAGACAAAGTATGACGGTGCAATCGACACCTCGGACTGGGACCATCGGATGACCACCGTCGAAAGGTAGAAACAGAAAGCTGAGAGTAATACGGTCCATCCGCCAAGGAGCCTGCGCATCGAATTTTTCATGCCCGCTCTAGTAGCAGACTTTTCTGTGTCTTCCAAGACGGTATTTTCTGACAACATGTTGTAGTTTACTGAAGGTTTCCCCGCTTACGCTTCGCTTCAGACGAGATCGTAGACGGGTGTCAGGGTTCAGCGCTGCCGTCGGCCCAAAAAACGACCAGTCTGATCGGAAAAGAAACTTCGAAAAGCAAATATCGAATATCGAACAAGGAATGATGAATTTCGAAGTAAGGTATTCTATCGATTTAAATTTCTCAAAAATAGTCAGAACGAAGCGATTCCACACTTCATCATTCGATATTTCTTGTTCGATATTCTGCGGTTCGCTTTTATATTTACATGAAGTTTCACACAAGGTTTCAGGACTTAGCACTTCGGTTCCCTGACACCCGACACCTGACACCTGACACCTCCAACTTACAAACTGAGCCATTGCTGCCCGCCGGGACAACTTTTTCGAGCGCGGTCACTGACAAAGATCCGGGCCCACTTATTCAATCTTCAATTTCGATTCAGCCGGAATGGGTATATTTTTCAATCATTTCCCGGTGGGCAGGATACAATTCGACAAGCATCTTGCGGTCCGCCAATTTAAAATCGGCAAAGTCAAATCCCGGCGCCACCGTGCACCCCACCAGAGCGTATGCCTCCGTGTCGTCCACGGCCGCCGCAAACCAGCAACCGGCACGGACAACCGCCTGGAAGGATTCCCCGCGGTCAATGCGCGTGCCCAACTTGACGGCCGTGTATTCGCCGCTTGGATCAATTATATGGATGGTTAAAGATGATCCCTCGTAAAAATGCCATAGTTCATCCTGCTGTATGACATGAAATGCCGAGAACTCTTTTTGGTTCAATAAAAAATAGATGCAGGTAGAAAAGACCCGGTCCCCGCTAAAACGCGCCGGTAACGCCTGCTTTGCAATGACCTCACGCGACCGATAGGTTTCCTTGAAATAGCCCCCTTCAGGGTGTGACCGCAAATCAAGCTTGTTAATCCAATATTCAGCATTATGCATTTGCATTTTCCTCCCATTAAAGATTTCGCCAATTCTGCCGATAAATAATTCGTTGACCAAACAAATCGGATCAAATTGGAGGGCAAATTATATGAGTCGTGATTCAGCAGGAAGATTGTTCAGCTGTCTATCAGCCGGTTTTTTCGTCATTGTGATGATATCCGTCATCGGTTGTGCCGGCAGCAAAGTCAAACTCGAATATGAAAACAAGGATAAAACCAAATATTCGAAGAAGGACCATAAGCACAAGCACAAAAAGGTTAAGCCGTCGAAACACGCCAAGGCCCACGGACAGCGGGGCAAACACCACTATCATTATTTTCCCTCCAGTTCGGTTTACTTTGACAGCGGCCGCAAGCTTTATTTTTATTTGAGTCACGGCCGCTGGGAGGTTGGCTCTTCATTGCCGAAAAACATTCGGGCTGGACTGGGAGATTATGTCAAACTGGAATTGAACACGGGCATGCCCTATACTTACCATGCAGATCACTGCAAGCAATATCCACCCGGGAAAAAGAAGAAAAAAAAAGACAAAAAGAAACACAAATATGGTAGAAAATGATGAAAACTTGACGCAGGGCCTCCAGGGTCCTGCTTTTTTTTTATTTTGTCGCTGAAAACCTGGTCGTTTGGGCCAGGTCAGAGACAATCGGCTATGCCGTGAACCTGCTGCCAGCGGGGGCGGAATGATGGAATAATGGAATACTGGAATGCTGGGTTTAGTGCAACAAGATCTATTTTGATAACGATGGCACGGATCAGTTTGTAAAATCAGACCGTCATCCGCTTTGTATACCCAATATTCCATTATTCCACCATTCCATTATTCCATTGGGAGTCTGAGGTAAACTCCACCCCTCTGGGGTGAACTCAAAGCCGGGTCCTCTGGGCCCGGATCTTTACTTTGTCGCTGAAAACCTGGTCGTTTGGGCCAGGTCAGAGACAATCGGCTATGCCGTGAATCTGCTGCAAGCGGGGGCGGAATGATGGAATATTGGAATACTGGAATGCTGGGTTTAGTGCAACGGGATCTAATCGTATAAGGATGGCACGGATCAGTTTGTAAAATCA
>Ga0209338_1000135_pt1 | contig 31163 bp, 26 predicted proteins | sample OlaalgELextract1_FD_187374 | JGI IMG/M metagenome (GOLD analysis project Ga0209338, IMG submission 187374) | Olavius algarvensis symbiont microbial communities from Tuscany, Italy - Type A ELBA extract 1 (SPAdes) (version 2) | ecosystem: Host-associated > Annelida > Digestive system >... | reverse complement strand
CCCTTGTTATGTTTATCGCTCCGATGCTGTTCAACGCAGCGTTTGAAAGTATTTTTAGGAAGGACTTTCAAAAGTTCGCCAAATCGGGTATTTGTATACATGTTGCAGTGTCCTGAAATTAAGTTGTCGCTTATGGTTTTATTCGTAAAACCCGGGCACTGCAACACTTTCAAATACACCAACTTAATTTATTCCGGACAGCAGTGCGCTTGCGCGGGGATGACGTTATGGTGGGGCCAGTTGCCCAAACAGTTGTTCCAGGCTAAGAGCGATCCCCAGTAATTGTTTATCCGCGTGTGCCGCACCGCCCAGCAGCATAGCCACCGGCAATCCCTGCTCGGTTACTCCGACCGGAAGGTTAACGCTGGGCAGGCCCGCGTTGCTGTCCGGATCGGTGTTGCGGATATAGGTGGTGAAGGTATCCTCGATGTTACCGTTCAGCTCGACGCCCGCGAGCAAACCTTCGGTCGGTCTCGCCGGCAGCGGGGTCGTGGGTATCAACATCGCATCCAGCGAATTGACGTCATAGTAGCTTTGAAACAGCGCCTGTAACGCGGGGCGGTGGATATTAATCGCATCCTGATAAACGGCTTCCGGAATGCGGCCATCGGGAATCCCGTCATTATTATTGTCCACCACCGTCAACACGGCAAACAAACCGTTGACGTCGGGACTGGTGGTTTGTGCCGCCAGTTGCTCCAGGCTCAACTGCGGCACATAGGTCGCCAGGTAAGCGGTCAGGTCGGTTACGGCTTCGTAAAGCGCCACCGGGAAACCGATCTTTGCATTCAGGTCGGCAACTCCGACCAGATCGACCTCGACCAGAGTAACACCTGCGTCGGCTAGTTCTCGCAGCGCCGCTTCGACATTAAGGTCGGTTTGCGGATCGAGATTGGCATAGTAATAATCGCGTGGAATACCGATGCGCAAGCCGCTTAGCGGTATGGCGTCCACTTCCCTGGGATCGCCGCTCATAATGGAATCCAGCAGAATCAAATCCTGAACGCTGCGCGCCATGGGTCCGGCTGTATCGCGGGTATGCGCAATCGGTGTAATACCTTCCTGTGGATAACGATTCAGGGTCGGGCGTAAGCTGACGATACCGGTCAGCGCGGCGGGGATTCGTACCGAGCCGCCGGTGTCGGTGCCCAGGCCGGCCGGCGCCATGCGTGCGCTGACGGCGGCGCCGCTACCACCGCTACTGCCACCGGCGGTATGGCTCGGATTATAGGGGTTTCCGACCCGGCCGAAGCTGGCATTATCGCTGGTGATGCCAAACGCCAGTTCGTGCATGTTGGTTTTGCCGAGAATAATCGCGCCTTCGTCAACCAGCGCTTGGACAACAGGGGCGTTGTCGTCTGGAATAAAGTCTCCCAGTCCGGGGGTTCCCGCCGTATTGCGCAGACCCGCGACATGGATATTGTCCTTTACCACCAAAGGCACGCCATGTAGTTTGCCGACCGCCCTACCCTTCGCTATGTCGCGATCGGCCGCAATTGCCTGCGCCAGGGCCCGATGCTGGTTGAGCGTGATAAAGACGTTTAAATCCGAATTTCTTCTTACCTGACGGATCAGCGATTTGGTTAGCTTAAAACTCGACAACTCGCCATCCCGAATCATTTGCGCGGCCTCGCTAACACTCAGTTCGACCCGTTCCTGGTGCGAAAGGCCGTCGTGCAAGGGGCAGCCGGCGAGTGTTAAGGCAAGGCCAATTACAATGACGGCTTGTCGGGTTTTGTGGGATAAAAGAGATGTGATCGGATTAGGCATAGTGTACTCCTCGGCTATTGCTTGAGGAGCAGTCTATTTGGAGTGCGCCGTGTGAGGTATCCTCAATATTGAGGAGACGAAAGCCGAATCAACTATGCAATTTCGCCAGGGCCGCGCTGCGGCTGTGCACATCGAGTTTGCGATACAGGTGTTTGAGGTGCGAGCGTACCGTGGTGTAGCCAATGTCCAATCGATCCGCTATTTGCTGGTCGGATAAGCCCATGCAAAGCTGATGCGCGGTTTCGGCTTCACGCCGGGTCAATTCGAAGCGGGCCATTAAAGGGCCTAAAGTATCGCCGTTGGCATTTTCGTCCGTCGCCGGATTTTCGGCATTTCTTAAGGCATTGGCATACAAGGGCCGTATAAACTCGAGCATTTCCAGGTCCTGGTCGTCAAACGGGCGCCGATGCCTGGCGCGCCACAAACGAATATCGCCGACATGTTGATTGCGATCGAAAGCGTGCGCATTGATACCGTAATACAAGCCGTCAATCTTCAAGAAGTCGTTGTAGAACTCTTGCTTGCGCAGGCTGGCGTAACTCATGATTTCACCGACATCAGTCGCTTTTCTACGGCGCTGCAGGGCGGGCGTGATCGGATCGTTAAACTGAAAATACTGGCGGTAATTTTCCAGGTTATCGGCCGACATGTTTAACATAACCCCGTCATCGTATCTTTGCCGTTGATGATTCCAGATATACGACGCAAAGTAGTCCGCCTTGAACAGGCTCAACAACGCATCCCCTGTTTGCTCCCGCAGCCGGGTACGATCCGGCGGATTGGTGAGCAGGTTGAGCAAGTTCCTGAAGGTGGGAAGTTTATGGACCGCAGTCATCGAATCGATTATCACTCATCGGTAATTGCCAGTTATTATAAACACCGGAACTCACCCGTTACAAGTTGGCGCCGGGTGAATAGATAACGTCAGCCGGCGGCGCCGATTCAATGCATGAAGGTAATTTCCGTTAATTCGGGGCGCAGGCAATCTCGGGAAAAAAGACACCGCAGTGACGGGGTTTCGACTTTATTCGCCCGAACGCCAACCCAGTTCTTCGTCTGATCATTCCAACCAAACCGATTACTGTCGTGACGAATTGCCAGACAGCAGCGGGGATCTGTATGGGCGATCCACGCGGTTGCGGAACTGTCGGCCTGATTTGGCGTCTAATTACGTTGGTTTGTTGCAAAATAAATCCGGGAGAACGCCTGGTGTCTATTAGCTCATTGAGCAAATTTCCTGAGGAAAACCCAAACCCGGTTATGCGCCTGTCAAAACAGGGGCAGGTGCTCTACGGCAATAAGGCAAGCGAAGTACTGCTGGATGAGTGGGGTCAAAGGGCCAGCGAGTTCATACATGGCAGGGCGTTGCAGCTGCTGTTCCGCGCGGTCGAGAATCTGAGTCCCATGGTCGACGATTTCGAATGTCGGGACCGAGTGTTCACCGTCACCTTTATGCCGATCTCCAATAGCAACTACGTCAATGTTTATGCGCTCGACACGACCGAGAAAAAACAGATGGAAAACGCGCTGCAAGCGGCGCTCAAGGAAGTCAGGCAATTGCGTAATCGTCTGCAGGAAGAAAACCGTTACTTGCGGGAGGAAATCAGGGAAGAAACCGGTTTCGATACGATCATCGGCAATAGCAACGCGCTTACCAGATTGATGCATAAAATCAATCAAGTCGCTGCTACCGATGCGACGGTGCTGATTACCGGCGAGACCGGAACCGGCAAAGAACTCATTGCCAGAGCGATTCATGCCGCGAGCCTGCGCCGAGTTTCACCCTTAATCAAGATCAATTGTGCCGCGCTGCCGGCCGAATTGATCGAAAGCGAACTTTTCGGACATCAAAAAGGCGCCTTCACCGGCGCCATCGCTAATAAGCGGGGCCGTTTCGAACTCGCCGACGGCGGCACCCTGTTTCTCGATGAGATCGGCGACATTCCAATCGCGTCACAGTCGAAGTTACTGCGCGCGTTGCAAGAACAGGAATTCGAACGCGTCGGCGGCAATAAAACAATCAAGATCGACGTGCGCGTGATTGCGGCCACCAACCGGGTACTGGTGAAAAACATTGCCCAGGGCGAATTTCGCGAGGATTTATACTACCGCCTCAACGTCTTCCCGATACACAGCCCGCCGCTGCGTGAGCGCAGCGAGGATATCGCCACTCTGGCCTATCACTTTCTGGAAAAGTACGCCAAAAAAATCGGCAAACGTATCGATCGCATAGACGCTGCGGTCATGCATCGGTTAAAGACTTACCATTGGCCGGGTAACGTACGTGAACTGGAAAACATCATCGAGCGCGCGGTGATACTCAGCGACGGCAAAGATTTGCAGCTGGACGAAGCTTTCGAAATTAATACACCGCCATTGCAAGCCGACCTAAAGACACTCGGCGAAGTCGAACAGGAAATGATCCGCACGGCACTCGAGGCCTGCGGCGGCAAGATCGAAGGCGATTACGGTGCGGCGATACGCCTGGCGATGGCGCCGAGCACGCTGCGCGAACGCATTAAAAAATACGGGCTCGAGCGGCATCCGCCGGAAGCCGCTCGCGGCACCGAACGAATCGAGAACTAACCCAAGCGTTCGCGGCAGGAAATCGGTGAGATCGGCAGCCTAGAGGATCGAAATTCGTAACAGCCTACTCACCCGTAATATCCCTAATTCAGCATAACGTCGGGTGTAATGTGCCGGATTCCCGCTTGCGGATGCAGATAACCGCCGCCGGAGCGGCGGCGGTTAAACACTATCAGGCGGCTTGTTCCGCTTTTTCCTTGTGCTCAAGCGTTGCGCCCGCGGAATCGATCGAGATCGAACGCGGCTTCATCGCCTCGGGGACTTCCTTGACCAGGTTAATGGTCAGCAGTCCGTTTTTAAGGTCGGCGCCGCGCACTTCGATATAGTCGGCAAGATTGAACTTGCGCTCGAAACTGCGGTTGGCAATGCCGCGATACAGATAGGATTTCTCTTCACTGTCCTCGGCTTTCTTGCCGCGCACGCGCAATACGCCGTTTTCGACCTGGATGTCGAGTTCGCTTTCCTCGAAACCGGCGACCGCGAGCGTAATCGCATAACGATCCTCGCCGGTGGTTTCGATATCGTAGGGCGGAAATCCCGTGGCGGCTTTTTCGCTGCGCAGGGCGCTATCCAGCAACGAACCCATGCGGTCGAAACCGATGCTGCTGCGGTACAGAGGGGATAAGTCGATAGTAGTCATAACAAATTCTCCTTAAGAAGCAATTGATTAATGCGCCGCCGCTCTCTATGAGACCCGGCCCGCGCAGATTGGATATGGGAGTAATTGCTATGATTTCAAGCCCGCCGGCAGAATCTTTTTAAGCCTTCCGATCTTCCAGCCACTTCACCAGTTGCCTGAACGGCAACGGCCGTGAAACAAAGTAACCCTGTACCTGATCGCAACCGACTTCGGCCACCAGATCCCAGTCTTCCTGGTCTTCGACACCCTCGGCGACCACCTCCATATCGAGTTTTTTAGCCAGCAAAACGCTGGATTCCAGGATTGCGCGCGCCGAGGTTTCGCGCGCCGCGCCGTGCACGAAGGCGCGGTCGATCTTGAATTCGGCGAAGGGAATGCGTTGTAACTGTTCCATCGACGAATAACCGGTACCGAAATCGTCAATCGACAGATTGAATTGCTTCAACGACAACCGGCTGAGGATATCGAGGGCCACCGACAAATGCTCCATCAACCGACTTTCGGTGATTTCGAATGAAATGCTCGACGGCTCCAGCCCCGACTCTGCCAGTAGCGATGAAATTCGATCGGGCCATTCCAGGTTGGTCAGCGAATCGACCGAAATGTTGATCGCGATATTGAGATGGTAACCCATGGCCTTAAGCCGTGCCGCAAAGTCGAGCGCCTTGTTACAGACCACATCGGTCAACCCGCCGATCAAACCGTGATCTTCCGCCATGGTGATAAATGCATTCGGTTTTATGAGTCCCATGACGGGATGATTCCAGCGCACCAGCGCTTCGACGCCGACCACCTCTCCCGATTTAATATCGATTTTAGGTTGAAAAAATGTGTCCAGCTGATTACAGGTAATGGCCTGTTCGAGGTCGGCGAGATTGAAGGGATCATTCATCATCAAGGTGCCTTCCTGGCGAATCTGGTCCAACGAATCGAGCAATTCGCTCAATTTGGCCGGGGTCACCGGTTTTTCCATGACGCCGAGCACATGTAATTCATGTTCGATCGCCAGCTTTTCGACCGTCTTCAGGATGCGGACGTCTTCGCCGCTAGTCAGAATCAGGGATCCGCCGAAGCCGCTCGTCGCCAGGTGCCGAATCAATTCGACACCGTCCATTTCGGGCATGTTCAAGTCGCAGATGATAACCTCGATGCGCTCGCCGTTTTGCTGCAGCATATCGAGCGCTGCCGACCCCGACATGGCGTTAAGCACGCTGGAAATGCCGAGGTCGTTCAGCATCACGGTAGTGACCCGATGCATGATGTAATCGTCATCCACCAGCATGATGGAAAGCCTGAACTGCGTAATGTTGTCGTCGGCAGGCAACTCGAGCGCTAACTCTTGTCCGGAAACCACCTCACCCCCGGGACCACCGGCGGGACTCATAAAGTTCCGGAAAAACTCGGCAGTCTGGGCCGAATCACTATACAGTTGGGGCATCAGATCTTCTAGTTCCCCCCAATCGGCCGCAGTCGCAGCCGTTTCAAGCTGTTGGCAAATGTTGGCCATGGTCATGGCGCCCAGGCTGCGTGATGACGATTTGAGTTTGTGGGTGTACTCGGAGATTTGCTCAGCATTTTTCCATGAAAAGGCCTGCTGGATGTTGTCGATTTCACCCTCGAGGGCTTCAACATACGACTTCATCAAATGTCGATGCAGATCGGGTTTATCGCCGGTGGATTGGGTCAGTACGCTTAAATCGACAATCCTGCTAAGCTGCGCCTCCCCGTCCGTCGAGCTTTGCTTAGCCACATCGGATTTTTTTTCCGGCGGCGCCCATTTTTCCAGCGCATCCCGCAAATCCTCCAACTCCACCGGTTTCGGGATGACGCCGTCCACGCCGACTTCGAAACATTTTTCGACATCGGCCGCCAGCGCATTGGCGGTGATCGCGATGACGGGCGAGCGACGGTCGCGATCCCGCTCCAAATGGCGGATTTCGCGCACCAGTTCGTAACCGTTCATTTCCGGCATCCGGATATCGGTGAGCAGCAGACCGTAGTCATTCTTCTGCCAGTGCGCCAACGCCTCTACTCCATTTTCCGCATAGTCGGCCTGGTAACCCAGAATTTCCAGCTGCGCGGCCATTAATTCCTGGTTGATGAGGTTGTCTTCCGCGACCAGAATGCGCGAGGCGACCTCGTTGGGGCCGGTGATACTGGTAACGGTTTCTTCCCGGGCGAGCGCATCCTCGAACAGCCGGGCCGTTTTAGCGGGTTCCAGCGTAACCCAAAAGGTACTGCCCTGCCCTTCGCTACTGTCGATATCGAGTCTGCCATTCATCAAGTCGAGTAACTGCCGGGTGATTACCAGACCTATGCCGGTGCCTTCGATAGTGCTGAATTCGGCGCCGAGCCGGTTAAAAGGCTGAAACAATTCCTTGAGCTTTTCGGCGGAGATGCCGACCCCGGAATCCTCGATCCCGATACTAAAAAGTCCACCCTCGCGGCATTTGAATGCAACCTTTATCCAGCCGCCTTCATGGTTGTACTTGACCGCATTGTTCAACAGGTTGAGAAATACCTGTTTCAAGCGGATGTTATCGGCCTGGACGTTCAGCCCTTCGAATTCGATTTCATCGAAGTCGACCGCCACGCTGCGATTTTTTGCCAAAGGCTGGATCCAGTGCACGCTGTCTTTCAACACTTGTCGCAGCGAAACCGGTTCCAGCGACACATCGGTTTCACCGGCTTCGATACGTGACAGATCGAGAATCTGGTCGATTAGCGACATTAAGTGCCTGCCGGCGCGGTTAATTTCAGTCGCATTGGCGAGGTGTTGCTCGCTGAGATTGCGGTCATAGGCAAACAATTGCGAAAAACCGAGAATCGCATTGAGCGGTGTACGCAGTTCATGGCTCATACTGGAGAGGAACTCGGACTTGGCCTGACTCGCCTGCTCCGCCTGAGTCTTGGCTTCGATGAGCGCGGCTTCGGCCTGCTTGCGCTCGGAAATATCTTCGTGAATCGTAATCACGCGTTCCCAGCTGTCTTCGTATCCGCGCACCAGGGTTACGATGGACCGGGTCTCGAAGAAACTGCCGTCGGCACGCGAATCGATGCAATCGGCGGCATAATACTTCTGATCGCCGGCGAGCGCGGCAATCGCGGCCGCGTAAAATACCACCCAGTCCGCATCCCACCATTCACCAACCTTGGCCTCGGCGGCAATAAACGCCTCCTTGGATTCGAGATCATGCATGCGAACCAGGGTTTCATTGACATTTGTGACCCGGACCTGACCAACGATCTCGCGCAGGATGCGCGGATTATTGATGAAGTATTCTTCCAGATCGTCGACACCCTTGAATATCAGTTTATCGACGACTTTTTTTAAATGGGGAATAGTCTTCTTCCTGCACCCCGAGCGGCATTTGCTCGAACAGAGAATGGTAGCGTTGCTCGCTTTCCTGCAACGCAGTGATTGCGGCCTGGCTCTCGGTTATATCCTGCACCATGCCGAAGCTGGCAATCAGGGTATCGCGATCATCGAAGACACCTTGTATAAACTCGCGCAGATGCCGGATTTCCCCCTGGCTGTCGACAATTCGGTAATCGAAGTGACTACTGACACCGGGTTCCAGGTTACGGCCGTCGATTCGTTCACGGAAATAGGCCAGATCATCGGGATGGACGATGCGCTCGAAATCCGCCTGAGTGCGGAATTCGTTTTTGAATTCCTCGACATCGGCCCCATAAACCGCGGCCATCTCGTTAGAATAAAAATTTGCCTTGTTTTCGATCTCATCCCATTCCCAGATGCCAAGCTTCAGCATTTTGGACAATTCCCGCGCGCGATGATCGCGAAATTCGATTGCCGCCTGCGCTTCGTCCAGTTCGACGCGTAAGGCCTTAATCTCTGCGCGCAGTCGGCCTTCGACCGAATCGGTTTTCGATTGTTTTCGAGATTTCGTCGTCAAGACATTGATTTATAGGTTTGCAAGGCTTCAAGTATAGGCGGGAATTCAAGGGAATTCTCACGCAAATTTACTCATTTTCAACTTCAAACCAGTCCAATGCACGGGCTGTTATCTGTCTTCATCGAAACCTGCCTAGCTGACCCAAGAATGAGTAAGCTGGCGGTGTATGATTTTAGGGCGAGTTCGGCTGGTGCCAGAATCGCGTTACAGGCAAAATCGGGGACAGATTCGTCTACCCGCTAAAGCGGTGCGATCACTCTTGCCCCGGTTCGCCGGCCGAGAATTTCAACCTCGAGACTGGCGGCAGCGTGCAGCGGGGTTTGCAGGTATGCGAGCCCCACGGCTTTTTGTAGGCGATGCCCGTAACTGGCTGAAGTCACCATGCCCACTGCCAGATCGCCGCGATACAGCGGGTGCATATAAAACGGATCGAACTCGGGATGGTCAAACTCGAGTAGTTCCATGCACCAGTGGTCATCCCGCTGTCGGCGCGCAAGCATGGCATCGCGGCCGATGAAATCCCGGCTTTCGGTCTTAACCAGGGATTCTAACCCGGCTTCAAGCGGGGTGCGTTCGGTGGTTAGATCGGCACCCCAGGCTCGATAGGCTTTTTCCAGGCGCATCGAGTTCATCGCAAAAGCGCCGTAAAAGCCAAGCCCGTAATTTTCCCCCGCCCGAATCAAGCACTGCAGTAAGGCTCGCTGTTGCCCGATGTCGTGATGCAATTCGATACCCGGTTCGCCGACATAGGAGACGCGCAAGGCATCAACCGGGATGCCGGCAATTTCGATGCGACGGGCGCAAAACCCAGGGAAACCGGCAATCGACAAATCCTGCTCGCTGAGTTGTTGCAGCAACGCTTCGGCATTCGGGCCCATAATTCCGAATACGCCTTTGTGATCGGTGAGGTTTTCGATCTGGAGGTCGAAGTGCCGCGACCGAACCCGCAGCAGATCCGCGTCATGCCGCCCCGCGGCCGCGGCGCTGGCGAGATAGAAATCATCGTCGGCCAGCCTGCTTACCGAAAACTCCGACGCCACGCCGCCCGCTTCGGTGAGTACATGCGTCAATCCAATCCGGCCGGTCCGTGGCGCGGCATTGGCACCGAGTTGATCGATGAAGGCAAAGGCATCTTTTCCGCTCACCCGGAACTTCGAAAATGCCGACAAGTCCCCCAACCCGACGTTGCGCTGCAGATTCCGGCATTCCACTGCGACCGTGTCGAACCAGTTGGCGCGGCGGAAACTTAAGGAGGATTCGGTAACCGCCGGATCGCGCGAGTACCAGTTGGGGCGCTCAAATCCGTAGACGCTGCCGAACACCGCGCCGTTTGCTTGCAACAGTTCGTAGGCGGGCGTCAGTTTTTTGTTACGCCCCGCGCCGCGTTCCTCGTAGGGATAATGAATACCGAACTGAGCGGCGAAACACTCGACCGCCCTGGCGACCCGAAAGTCGCGATCGGCGTAGCCGCCGAAGCGGCGCGAATCGACCGCCAGCGGATCCATCGGCGGCTCGCCCGCATCCATCCACTCGGCCAAAAACTTGCCGGCGCCGCCACCTTCCATGACTCCCATCGACGAACCGGTTAACAGCCATGCATTGCGCAAGCCAAACGCAGGCCCGATCAGCGGATTGGCATCCGGCGTAAAAGTGATCGGACCGTTGACGATGTTTTTGATACCCGCTACAGCCGCGGCCGGCACGCGCTCCATCGCCAGCGCGGCGATGTCCGCGATTGCATCGATGTCGGGCGCGAGCAGCTCCATGCCGAACTCCGGCGGTACCCCGTCGATCGCCCAGGGCTTACCCCGTTTTTCGTAGGGGCCGATGATGACGCCGCCGCCTTCCATGCGTAAGTACCAGCTTTCATCGGGGTCGCGGATCATCGGCAATTCATGTTCGAGTTCGGCAAAGGCATCGATGCGATCGCTGACAATATACTGGTGCAGCATCGGCACCACCGGCAGATCGACACCCATCAGATCGCCGATTTCACGGCACCAGGTGCCGGCGGAGTTAACTATATGCTGGGCGCATATTTCGCCCTTGTCGGTTGTGATCAACCATTCGCTGTCGGTCTTCTGTTTGAGCGCGGTTACCCGGGTATGCCGGTAAATTTCCGCCCCGCGCCGGCGCGCGGCCCTGGCCATCGCCTGGGTTGCCTGGCTCGGATCCACGTGGCCGTCGAGCGGTTCGTAAATGGCACCGATCAAGTCATCGACCTTAGCGAACGGATAAATATCCTTAAGCTCCTGCGGCGTCAGAATGTGAAAATCGAGACCGGCGAATCTGCCTATGCCCTGCACCTGGCGAAATTCGTCGAGGCGATCCGGGTGGCGGGTGATGCGTAATGCGCCGCAGGCGTGGAAACCGACCGGCTGGCCGGTTTCCTCGGCCAGCACCGATTTGTACAGCTTCACACTATGCGCGCGCAACTGCATGATGGTGAGGTTGTGCGCGTAATGCGTACAGAGGCCGGCGGCGTGCCAGGTAGAACCCGCGGTCAGTTCGTTTTTCTCGATCAGCACCACATCATCCCAACCCAGTTGGGTCAGATGATAAATCAGCGACGCGCCCATGGCGCCGCCGCCGATAACGGCCACTCTGGCGTGGCTTTTCATTGGAGAGTCATCTCGCCCGGCTTGCCGGCCTGTTCCGAAAAGCCTTGGTCGCCGCGACCGTCTGCCAAGCTCGAATCCGACATCTAGTAACTGCGATCCGGCATCGAGGCCTTGCGGCGTTCGACGTAATCTTGTAGGGCTTCGAGCCTGGCCGGATCGAGCGGCGGTTGCCGGTATTCGGCGAGCAGCCGTTTCCAGATTTTATTGGCGCGCTGCGCGGTTTGCAGGCTACCTTCACTCTGCCATTGCTCGAACGAATTTGCATCGCCGGTGCTGGAGCGGTAATAAGCGGTTTCAAAGTTGTTCAGGGTATGCTCGCTGGAAAGAAAATGACTGCCGGGACCGACCTCGGCGATGGCTTCCATCGCCTGCGCGTTTGCGGAGAGATCGATGCCCCGGCAAAACTCGATCAGCTTGCCGCAAAGGTCGGCATCGATAACGGTTTTTTCGAAGCCGGTGCAAAGCCCGCCTTCCAGCCAGCCGGTGGCATGGTTGATGAAATTGGCGCCGGCCAGCACCGCCATGATCAAGGTCATGCTGCCCTCTTGCTGCGCCTGGCTGTCGGGCAGCTTGGATGACGTCGCACTGCCGATCGTATGGAAAGGAATCCCGAGCCGGCGCGCCAGCTGACCGGCGGCGAGCACCGTTTTGGCTGCCTCGGGCGTGCCGAAAGTCGGCGCCCCTGACTGCATCGACATCGACGACGCGAAACTGCCCATCAGACAGGGCGCGCCGGGCCGTATCAACTGCGTCAGGGCGCAGGTGGCGAGCGCCTCAGCCAGCAATTGCGCCAAGGTACCCGCCTCGGTGCAAGGGCTCATGGCGCCGGTAATCATCCACGGGGTGCAAGCCACCGCCTGGTTATTGCGCGCGTAAACCTTGAGCGAACCCGACATGGCGTCGTCCATCACCAGCGGTGCATTGGTATTCGAGACGCCGTACAGCACCGTGTTCCGGTCGACGAAGTCATCGCCGAACAACAGTTTGACCATCGCTACCGAATCCTGGGCGCGGGCGCTGCCGATCAGAGCGCCGAACAGCGCGCGGTCACCGTAGGTAATATGCGCCAGCATCATGTCGAGGTGGCGTTTGTTAACGGGGACATCGACCGGCTCGCAAACGATACCGCCGCAGTGATGTAGATGCGGAATCATCTGGTGAAGCTTGTTCAGATTGATAAAGTCCTCGAGGGTTGCGTAACGCCTTCCCTGATCGAGATCGTGCACGAATGGCGGGCCGTAAACCGGGCTCAGCACGATATTGTCGCCGCCTATTTCTACATTGTTTTCCGGGTTGCGCGCATGCTGGGTAAACTGCCGCGGCGCGGTCGCCTGGATGATTTGACGGCACATGCCGGGCTCGAAATGCACCCGTTCGCCGTCGATGTCGGCGCCGGCTTCACGGAAGTAGCTGAGGATCTCGGGATCGTTGTGAAACTCCATGCCGATATCGCGCAATATGTGGTCGGCATTTTTCTCGATCAGGCATAAACCCTCTTCACTCAGGATATCGTAGGTCGCTATTTTGCGCTTGATATAGGGCGGGCGGGGCGTGACCGCCGCGCGCGGCTGGCCGCGAGTTCTGCGCTTGCGTCTGCCTGCCGAATGTTCTCGAGTAGCCGTCACCGCCATTTCCGCTGGAAAACCCCGATTCATTCTGCCAGAGATAACTCATGAAACAACCGCTCCGAGTCGACATAAGTTAAATCGATAAGCAACATAAGAATGACTTAATTCGATTTAGGCGGATTGTTTCGGCCGCGCGCTTCAGCTATGTTCGCGCAGATGTTTTCCGAGCGGAGATTGCGATGACTTCTCAATTCGACCATGATCAGCATAAATTCGAAGTCGAGTGGGACACGGCGGCTATCGTCGAACGGCGCAACACCTATTACGCGGCATCGCAGCGCGCCTTTGTACCTTACCAGCAGCCGCTAATCTTCAGCCGGGGCCAAGACAACTACCTGTGGGACGAAAAAGGCAACCGCTACCTGGATTGCCTAAGCCAGAATCTGACTATCAGCGTCGGCTACAACAATCCCGTGGTTACCCGTGAAGTGGTCCAACAAGCGCAAACGCTGCAGCACTGCACCACGATGTTTTTTCATCCGGTGCCGGCGCATTTCGCCGAAGAACTGACCCGTACCATGCCGGCCGGCGAGGAATGGACCGTGCACCTGATGAATAGCGGCGCCGAGGCGATCGATATGGCGTTGTTGCTGGCGCGCAGTTATACCGGCAATATCGATATCGTTGCGCTGACCAACGCCTACCATGGCGCCACCTTCGGCGCTCAGTCGGTTACCGGGATCAGCGGCTTTCGCCACAACGTACCGCAACTCGGCGGGGTGCAGTTCGCGCCGGTGCCGGACCAGTACCGCGGCATCCACGGCGTTGGAGTCGAGCCCTACCTAAGCGATCTCGAAGGCACGATTCATTACACCACCTGTGGCCGGCTGGCCGGCATGGTGCTCGAACCGATTCAGGGATACGGCGGCATCGTGCCGCTACCCGAAGGTTACATCAGCGGCGCCCAGGAACGCGTCAAGGCCGCTGGCGGCTTGCTGATCGTCGACGAAGTACAGGCAGGAATGGCGCGCACCGGCGACAGCTTCTGGTCGTTTCAGCAACATGGCGTAGTACCGGACATCGTGGTCGCCGCCAAAGGTATCGGCAATGGCTTCCCGCTGGCGGCGCTGATTGTCAAACGCGAAATTGCCGAAGCCATGTCGCAAAAATTTTATTTCCACACTTATGGCGCCAACCCGGTAAGCTGCGCCGCCGGCCGCGCGGTTTTACACCTGATCGAAAAACACGAGCTGCAGCAGCGCGCCAGGAAGGTCGGCGCGGCCTTGCTAGCCATGCTCGAGGACCTGGCAAGCCGGCATGAAGCCATCGGCGAGGTGCGCGGCCGCGGCCTGATGCTGGCGCTGGAACTGGTCAAGAATCGCAGCAGTAAGGAACCCGACCCTGAAACCATGCTGCGACTATTTGAAAATACGCGCGCCAACGGAATCGTGGCCAGCAAATCGGGCGCCTACCGCAATGTATTGCGTATCTGTCCTCCACTATGCACGCAAATGGAAGATGCCCCGATCTTCGAAGAAGCGATTAACAGCAGCTTCGAAAGCTTGTAAGGTGACAGGCTGTGGGGATGATTACGTAACCGGCATTGGCGAATCGCAGCAGCCACCATGATTTCAATCTCTTGCGCGCGCTGGAAGTGTTCCTGGCGATTGCCAAACATGGGCAGATGACAAGGGCCGCCGCCGCGCTCGGCATCAGCCAATCCGCGGTATCCCAACATCTGACCAATCTCGAAGCGCTCTACTCGACCACGCTGGTTGACCGCGGGCTGCGTCCGATGCAACTGACGCTTACCGGCGCCGCCTTGCGCCAGCATGCCGGCGAATTGCTGCATCGGGCAACCCTGATCGACAGCGATCTCGACCAGATCGAGCGCCCGCATATCCCGCTGCTGCGCATCGCGCTACTGCCGTCGCTGGCCACACTATTGACACCGGTGTTGATCGCCGAGGCCAAGGCGCGCTACCAGGTGCCGATGATCAGTCTCTATGCCGATCTGGCCAACATGCACCAGCAAATGATCAAATCGCGCCAGGTAGACCTGCTGGTAACATCGCAACCTTTTTACGATCTCGACGGTCTGGCGCGCTACCCGATTCTGGAGGAATCGTTCCTGTTGGTGCTACCGCCCGAATACCGGGAATTTAATGGCGACCTCGAACAACTGGCCGCAAATTTGCCGCTGGTGCGCTTTTCGGCGTCGACGCCGGCAGGGCTGCTGGTCGACCAGCATTTGCGACGCTGCCAGGTCGACGTCAAACGTTATCTGGACGCCGATCGTACGACCATGATCATGGCGGCGGTCGCGGCCGGCCACGGCTTCAGTATCCTTGCGCCAACACTGTTGCTCGACGGCGCCATCGAGGGCATGTCGCTGGCGGTGTTACCCCTGCCCATCAAACCGCTACGGCGCAGCATCATGCTGGTCAATCGGCAAAACGAACTCGACCGCTTACCCCTGCAACTGGCGCCCGCGATAACAGCCCGTTTGCGAGGCGCCGTCGAATTGCTCGATCCCGGCGCGCGGCAGGCGGTCAATTTTGCGGCGGCGGATGCGAGCGCGGATTAACCGAAACGCGGCAATCGGGTTATAATTACTCGCTCCCACAGCTTGAGCGAATATTGAAATGGCGGAAACCCCCTCGACGATGCTGGGCATCGGTACCCAAGCCCCCGACTTCTCACTGCCCGAACCGGCCAGCGGCAATAAACTGAGCCTGGCTGACTATGCCGGCAAGCCCCTGCTGGTGGTTTTTTCCTGCAACCATTGCCCCTATGTACTGCACATCCTCGAGTCCTTTACCGAGTTTGCCAACGAAGTACAGCGACAGGGACTCGCGGTCGTCATGATCAGCGCGAACGATATCACCGGTTACCCCGCCGATAGCCCGCCGAAGATGGCGCAGCTGGCGCAGGCTTACGGTTTCGAATTTCCTTATTTGTACGATGAATCGCAGCAAGTCGCCCGCGCCTACCGTGCCGCCTGTACGCCGGATTTCTTTTTATTCGATAGCGCACATCGACTGGTTTATCGCGGCCAGTACGACGCTTCCCGCCCGGGCAACCGGGTTGCAATCGACGGGCGCGATATGCGGGCCGCGGTCGACGCCGTGCTCGCGGGTAACGCACCGGCCGGCGATCAAATTCCCAGCGTCGGATGTAATATCAAGTGGCGCGCGGGCAACGAGCCGGATTATTTCTGAGGCGAACCGCGCGATAGCGCCGGCTAAGTATCGATTTCGCTGCCGGCCTCCTGCAACCCAGCCAGTTTTTTCTTGAGCTGGTGGATATCGAGTTCGTGATCCTTGCCGCCGCCAAACATGCTGCCGAACTCGGCGATCATATCGCTTAAGCGGGCCTCCGCCAGCGACAATTCACTGCGTAATGCCTCGTTTTGTCCACGCAGCGCGGTTATTTCCCGCAGGTTTTGCGATGCTTCGGGATGCTGCGCTTCGGTCCGCGGTTGCAGGCACTTGTAGGATTCGATCACCCGGTCCAGCGCGGCGTCCAGCGCAGCGATGTGCTCGGTTTTGCCATGCCGCAGACTCGCGGCCAACAGTTCGAAAAAATCGGTTTCGTGCTTGCCGATATTCTGTAGCGCGGTTTGCAGATCTTGATCTTCGAGGTGATAAACCGCCTGCAGGAACGCGATGTTATGTTGATCGCGCTGTTGCCCGCGCTGCTTGAGACGAGCCGCCAGACGGTTGACATTTTTGCCCTTGCGCCGCAACCTGAAAATGGCAATCGAAATCCCTAGCAGGACCAGAAAAAAGAGTATCCCGAAGCCCTCGATCAGCAAGATAAAATAAATCGCGTTAACCTCAAGCACTGAGTTCCTCGTCATCGATTGCCGATTCCGCGGCGGCCCTCCTGCGGCGCAGGATCAGCCAACCGGCGAGTATCAACAGCATCAGGAACAGGTTTACCGCAACCACGACTATCCCGACGAGGCGCCAGTCGATTCCCTTATCGGCCTCGACATCCGGGGTGGAGGATGGTTGCTCTGCAACGGCCGCTTCTGCTTTCGGGGCAACGGGCGGGGCGCGATAAACGCCCAGCATCGAATAGCTGCCCAGATCGATATCGTTTATTTCGGTGGCATGATTTTGCGCCGAAACACGGATATGGGCTCGGTATAGACCGGCTTGACCGGTTTCAACACGGGTTTGCAGCCAACCCGCAGAAGCTTCCAGTTCGAGGCGGTCACGCGAACCGTCGGGCGCCTCGATGTCAACGTTGGCAACCATGCCGTCCGGTTTGAGATACTCTTCGCGCGCGCGCAGTTTGAGCCGGTAGTCACCCAGCTGCGGCAAGGCTTCGATTTTGACTTCGACCGGCCATTGCACCTGCATGTCGAATCGTTTACTGCGGTTAAAAGTGCGGCTATCCGCGGAAACGACAAAACTATGCGTTCCCTCGGCCAGCGTTTGCTCCAGTTGGTAGAGATACCGGCCTTTGTTCTTGCGCTGCTTGCTGTGGACCAGCGGATACTGTTTCTCGCTGCCTTCGACGTCGATATGGGTTAGCTCGAAATCGACGAAACGCAGAAAACTATTCTTGCTGATTTTCTTGTCGCGGTTAAACAATTCGGCGCTCAGTTGGAGCGCACTGCGCGGCGTAGCATAGGCGGGCACGCCCGCAACCTGGAGCCTTAAATCCGTCACTACCATCAAACGGTTGTCGGGATCCATCTCCGCGTCGATACGCCAGGTCCCGGCCTGCGGGTTTTTAACCGTGATCAAATCGTAACCCTGATCGCTGCGCCAGCGCGATGCGCGCGGTTTCTGCGCACTGATCGCCGGGCTGTCCGGCGGAATCAAAATGGTGGGTTGGCTGCCGGGACCGCGAAAAATCAACAGGGTCATTTCGCGGATGCTGGCGTCGATGGGAAATTCCTTGCCGCTGAGCGCGACGGTGTCGGGCTTGCTGGCGCGCTCGAACATCCGGAAAAACACTTTTTGCAGTTCGTCGGCGGTTTTGGCGATTGCAAACGAGCCGCCGGTTTCAAGCGCCAGCTGTTTCAGCAATACCTCATCGGTTCCGTCCGACAACGCGATGGCGTGAACCTCGGCTTGCGCCTGTTTGAGCGCCGCCAGGCTTGCGCCGAGCACTCGGTCGCGTGATTTTTCGTTTTTAACCGGGTCCGACGACACGTCGACCTTACCGTCGGTCAGCAACAGCAAAATGCGCTGAGTCCCGGCATCGGGTTTACCCCAGCCGACCCGGGCACGCGCCAGGGCGCTTTCAATATTGGTCAGTAAGGCATTGGAATGTATCTGGTCGGCGCCGATATCGGCCTGACGGCGCCAGGCGTCGTCGACCTTACCCCATTTAACCGCCATGTCGACGTATTTGCCGAAGGTCCAGACACCGCCACGCGAGCCGCTCGGGATCAAGCCGTTAATCAACTTCAATGCCGGCGCACGCAGGTTGCGCGGATCCGTTTTTTTCATGCTGCCGGACACGTCGATGACAACCCGAAAATCGTAAGCGGGCGCAGCCGCCAGAGCGGGCGCCCGGATCAGGGCCGCGGTTAAAACGAGTGCCAGGCAAACAAGTCGACGCATAGGCGATTGCTACAGTTATCTACCGCAACTTTATCGGCCGGCTCCGGAACTTCTGAACAATATAATAGAGCCTGATTCAATATGGATTTACAATCCCATCAAACACAGCCAGCCCCAGGAAGCCGGAAAATGTCCGCCGTCCCCGAAAATCCGCAAATCAACAGCCGAGTTTACGACTTTTGCGTGCGGGCGTTTCGCACCACCAAAAACCTGCTAAAGCTCAACATCAAGCTGCATCAGGACGGCGAGGGCGAAGCCGATACCGTGCATCAGGGCAATATCTTCCTGTTTAATCATTTTGCGCGCTTCGAAACCTTCATTCCTCAATACCTGATCAAGGAAGCCACCGGCGCCTATTGCCGCTCGGTCGCCGCGGCCGAGTTCTTCGAAGGCGACGAGCGATTCAGCCAATTCCTCTACTCGATCGGCGTGGTGCCGAACGATTTACCCAACCTGTTTCCATTTCTCGCGCGGGAATTGTTACACGGCCGTAAACTGATCGTTTTCCCCGAGGGCGGCATGGTCAAGGACAAGCGCGTCATCGATCATCGCGGCGAATACAACGTGTTTTCCCGCACCGCCAACGAGCGCCGCAAGCACCACCGCGGTTCGGCGGTTATTGCGCTGGCGCTGGATGCATTCAAAACCGCCTTGCTGCACGACTATGCGGCGGGCAGCTACGGACGCGTCGAGCGCTGGGCCGAGCAACTGGATTTCGACAATGTCGAGCTTTTGATGGCGCAAGCCGTCAAACCCACCGTCATCGTTCCCAGCCACATTACCTTTTACCCGATCCGCGTCAGCGACAATATCCTGCACCAGGCGGCGCGCCTGTTTAACCGCGGTATCAATAAGCGCTTCGCCGAAGAATTGATCATCGAGGGCAATTTATTGTTCAAGGAAACCGATATGGACATCCGCTTTTCGCAACCGATCGTCGCCGGTGATTACTGGCGCTGGTGGGAAAAGCGGCTGTTGCCGAACGTGGTCCATCGTTTCGAAAGCTTAAATGAGTTGTTTGCGCTCCAACCCAAACCCGGGCATTGGCGGGGGCGTATTCACGCTATCGGCATGAAGGCGAAATCGAGCAAACTGCGCGACGCCTACATGCACTCGATGTACGAAGCGGTCACCATCAATCTCAGCCATATCGCTTCACTGATCGTATTGCGCCTGTTTCACCAGGGCCTGCGTCGCATCAACTGCGGCCGCTTCCATAAAATGCTGTATCTCGGGATCAAGCTGTTGCAGCAATCCAGCTACGTCCTGCACCGCAGCCTGCGTAATCCGGAGGAATACGGCGCCATTATCAACAAGGGCAGTAGCCGGCTGGAGCAATTCCTGAAAACCGCCCAAAACCTGCAGCTGTTACACGTCGATCAGAGCGACTATGTGCTCGACCGGAAACTGATCCACGATTTCGAAATTGACGAGGTTCGCACCGAGAATTTAATCAGCGTCTACGCCAATGAAATCAGCCCGCTGTCCAAGGTTACCCGCATCATCGAAAATGCAATGAAGCGCGCCAATCGGGTAGACGCGCGCGCACTCGCCGACTATCGCTTCGATGACCAGCTACTCGCCTTCGAATGGGATCGCGATAAGTTTCGACGCGAGCGCTACCGGGAAATCAATGCGCAGCAAACCCAAACCGCCGACGCCAACTGGTACTTCCTCAAATCGAAAAACAAGTCCGCCGATGCGGTACTGCTGATTCACGGTTTCCTGTCGAGTCCGGCCGAGCTGAGAAGCCTGGGCGAGCGCCTGCATGCGGCCGGTTTTCATGTGCTCGGCGTGCGCCTGAAAGGCCACGGCACTTCGCCCTGGGATTTGCGCAGCCGCAGCTGGCGGGACTGGGCCGCATCGGTGGAGCGCGGTTACGACATCCTCAAGGCATATAGCCAGTCGGTGCACTTGATCGGCTTTTCCACCGGCGGTTTACTGGCGCTGAACCATGCCGCCTCTTTCCCGAACCGCCGAACCAAATCGGTAATCAGCGTCTCGGCGCCGGTTCATTTTCGTAACAAGAACATGATTTTCGTGCCCTTGTTGCATCACGCGAATCGGCTGGTGAGCTGGGTGACCTCCGAGGGCCTGGTGCCGTTTCGCCCCAACGAACCCGAGAATCCGGAGGTCAATTACCAGCATATCCCGATTCGGGCGTTATACCAGTTACAGCAGCTTATCGAGCATTTAACCGAAGATAGCGTGGATATCCATGCAAATGTACACCTTTTTCAAGGAGATAGAGACCCCGTAGTCGACCCGCAGAGCGTCACGACCCTCGAAAAACTGATCAAAGCGGAAACCAAGACGGTGACCATGATAGACAGCGATCAGCACGGCATCGTTTATCGCAATATCGGCGACGTTCAGCGGAAAATTTGTGCTTCTATCCAGGAATCGGTTTAATGTCTGTCTGAGGTAACAGACAGGCGCGCGCTACCAGGCTAAATTCCAGCTAATGCATCACCCCACTCGGCTTTTGATATACGGCTTCGGCATCGTAATCATGATGATGATTGCGCTGTCCTTCGTCGCCTTCCATTCGAGTAGCGTCGGCAATCGGAATGTCAATATCGAGGTCACCAGGCAACTCGAAAAGATAAACCTGATCAATGAGTTGTCGACCATCATTCAAAGCCGCACCCGATTTATGCAGTCGATGTTACTGCACGATAAACAGTTCATCGCAGACGAATCCGTGCCCAGTTTCAACCGCCTCAGAGGAGCCTACGACGAGACTCGCGAGCGCCTGACGCCGATGCTGGCGCCGCGCGAGCGCGAAATCATGCAGGCGATCGACCGCCTCGACCGCGATATCAACGATTTGAACCGCCAGGTGTCGGTCTTGTTTCTAAACGATAGCCGCGACGAGGCCAACCGGATTTTGTTGCAGGAGGTATTGCCTAAAACCGCCCCGCTGCTGTCGTACCTGTCCGAATTGACCCAGGCACAGCGCATAGATGCGCAACAGGCGCTGTTGCATTCCAGCAACCTGGCCGACGAAAGCCGCACCCAGATTGCCATCTTTTCAGTGATCGCGGTGCTGATCAGCCTAATGGTCACCACGGTCGCGATCTGGTACGGGCACAAGCTCTCCGGCCAGCTACAGGATATGAACACCTACCTGGAACGGAAAATCTACGAACGCACCGAGTCGCTGCTCGATACGCAACGAGAATTGCAGGAAGACAAAAACGAATTGACGCGCATGGCCCTGACCGACAGCCTCACTCAACTGTCGAACCGGACTCACATGAATCAGATTCTGCACCGGGAATATGCGCGCTTCGAGCGCTATAAACAGCGCTTCGGCATCATCATGCTCGATATCGATCAATTCAAGCGCGTGAATGACAGTTACGGTCACGACACCGGTGATGCGGTGCTTAAAAAACTGGCAAAAATATTCGAGAACGCGATACGCGCCAGCGATTTCATCGCCCGCTGGGGTGGTGAGGAGTTCTTGATTTGCTGCACTACGATCGAGCAAGAGGATCTGCTACCGATTGCTGAAACCATCCGGCAACTGGTGGGCAGCACCGATTTTGAAACCGCCGGCCAGATTACCGCAAGCCTCGGTTGCGCGGCCATCGTTACGGGAGAAACCATCGGCGATTTGATCAAGCGCGCCGATATCGCCCTCTACGAAGCCAAAAACAACGGCCGCAATCAAACCGTGGTTTCCGAATTCACCGACTCGTCGATCCCGGACTCCGCCTAACGCCGCCGGATATAAACGCTAGTCGATGAAATGCAGCTCGACTTCACGCATCGGCCCGCGGCTGAACCAGGCGTGATGTACTCGATCGGTACCCTGCTCATAAAACAGCTTCAGGCTATGGGTGATCACCGGGAAGGCGAGTTCATCCCAGGGTATGCGCTCGCGTGTGAACAGACCGACTTCGAGGCTTTCCGGACCCGCCGAAATATCGCTTAGGAGTTCACCATGGAACATCAGGTAGACCTGAGAAATATAGGGCAGACTGAAGATGCCGAACAGGGTCAGCGGGCCGGCGCTGGCATTGGCTTCTTCCACCGCTTCCCGCGCCGCGGCCTCGGCCACGGTCTCATTGTTTTCCATGAATCCCGCCGGCAGGGTCCAGCACCCGTAGCGGGGTTCGATGGCGCGTTTGCACAGCAGCAGCTTCTCGCCGCAGGTTAGTATCGCGCCGCAGACGTTATTCGGATTTTGATAGTGCACGTGACCGCAATGATCGCAGACAAAGCGTTCACGATTGTCGTCAACCGGAATCTTGAGGGTCACCGGCTGGCCGCATTGGCTGCAGTAATTCATTGTTGAACCAGCTTGGCCGCAGCCAATAACAGCGCTTTGACCCGGTGCATGCCCTGCTCCATGTTAGCCAGGATTTCCGGCATGCTGATCGCTCGATCCTCGATGCCGGCGGCCCAGTTAACCACCAGGGCGAGACAGGCGTATTCGACCTCGAGTTCTCTCGCCAGGGCGGCTTCCGGCATGCCGGTCATCCCCACCATGCTGCAGCCATCGACTTTCAGGCGCGCTACTTCGGCCGCGGTTTCCAGGCGCGGGCCATTGGTGACGCCATAGGTACCGGAGGCGACCAGCGGCTGACCCAGCTGCAGGCCGACCTCGATGATAATGCCGCGCAGTTGCGCGCTATAGGGCCAGCTAAAATCGATATGCTTGACCATGTCGTCGAGGCCATCGGAATAGGTACTCTCCCGGCCCGAACTATAGTCGATGATCTGGTCGGGCACGGCCAGCGTCAACGGCGCCATATCGGCCCTGATTCCGCCAACCGCGTTAACCGCAATGACTTGTTTGACGCCGATATTTTTAAGCGCCCAGATATTTGCGCGGTAGTTGATTCGGTGCGGCGGAATTTTGTGGCCGGACCCGTGACGGGGCACGAAGGCGAGTTCCGTACCCTGCCATTTACCCTGTAAGATTTCGGCCGAAGTCTCACCATAGGGCGTGTCCGGAGATGCCTGCCGCTGCAACTCGAAATCCTCGCCCAACGAGTAGAGGCCGCTACCGCCGATAATCGCGAGCATCAAACGACCTTTTCCGGCAGCGCATAAATGCTGGAGAGATTGCGAAAATGCCCGTTCAAATCCATGCCCGCGCCATAAACATAACAATCGTCGCATTCGATGCCGACGAAATCGGGCGCGATATCGGCTTTTTTGCGGTCGTGGGTTTTACGGATCAGGAACACGCTGCTACAGGTTTTGGCGCCGTGTTTGAGGCAGTAGGATTTAACTTCTTCCAGGGTATAACCTTGATCGAAAATATCATCGATGATGATGACGTTACGCTCCCTGATTTCATTTTGCGGATACGTCTTCCACAATACGTTCTTGCCCAGGGTCGTCAGGCGATAGCGCGTGGCATGCACATAGTCGAGCGTCAGCGGGAACTCCCAGTGACGCAACAATTGCCCGGTCAAATAAAGTCCGCCATTCATCACGCACAGCACCAGCGGAAAATCCTGTTTGCATTCGTTTTCGACCTGCAATGCAAGCGCGGCGATCGACGCGTCGACCGAATCTCGGTCGAATAGCAATTCGGCGCTCTGGTGCACTTGCTGGGCTCGGTCCGCATTCATGTCAGGCTTTTTCCAGGGCTATGGCGTCCGCGATATGGAGGGTGGAAGTCGGGAAGGCGATTTCAGCCTGATTCGATTCAACGATTTCGGCAATGCGCAACATCACCTCCTGCTTGACCTCGTGAAATTTTACCCACTGCGTCGTCTTGGTAAAGCAATAGATAAAGAAATCGACCGAAGAATCGGAAAATTCGTTGAAGTTCACCATCAGAGTTTTGTCGCTGTCAACTTCCTCGTGACTTTCCAGCATCGCGCGCACTTCTTCGACAACCTTGTCCATGCTGGTCAGGTCGGAGTAGCGCAAGCCGATTGTTTCATAGATCCGCCGGTTATCCATGCGCGATGGGTTTTCGACGATGATACTGGTGAAAATGGCGTTGGGAACATAAATCGGGCGCGACTGAAAATCGCGGATAACCGTCACCCGCCAACCGATTTTTTCGACGGTACCCTCGATACTGCGGTCGGGCGAGCGTATCCAGTCACCCACCAGGAAGGGACGATCGAGATAGATAATCAACGCGCCGAAGAAATTGGCCAACATGTCCTTGGCCGCAAAACCCACCGCGATACCGCCGATACCGCCCATCGCCAACACCCCTGATATACTGAAACCCAGGGTTTGCAGTATCACCAGCGCCGCGGTGATGACTACCGCGAGGCGCACCAGCTTGCCGATGGCCTCCACCGTGTGCTGGTCGATCTGGTCCGAGTCTCGGGTAAACTCCGTTTCCGCGCCCCGTATCAGCCCTAACAGGAACCAGGTGAGACAGATCAGAATACCGACATCGCGCACCGAGTCGGAATACGTAAAAATGGTGTTCTGGGTTTCGGCATAGATGATGTCGGCCGCGATATCGAGACCCTCGAGCCAGACCATCCAGCCGATGGGTCGGCGCGCCGCGAGCACGATTATGTCGTCCCAAAAAGTCTTGGTGCGACTGAGCCGGGCCATTATCTTCACCAGTAGCCGTTTGGCGAAAAAGCTGACAAACGCGGTGAGCAACACCACTACAAACACCTGCACTATCCAGCTCCATTGCCCGGCGAGCCCGGGTAGCCAGTTTTCCAGATTGGACATTATTCGAACAAGTCTCCGCTATCCGCCAAACCTAGGCGCTGATTGAAAGAATGCAATTCTTCGCAGGCGTCAAACCAGGCCTGCGACTGCAATAAATCGCCGGCGGCCGGCTGTCCGTGTAATCGCACCATGCGCAATTGCGTCGTTGGATTGGCGTATCCCGCCAGCGAATCTAGCACTTCGTCCGCGCCCTCCGGATTATTGCAAACCAGCAGTATATCGCAGCCGGCATCCAGTGAAGCCCGGGCTCTCGCGGGATAACCGCCCACCGACTCGGCGCCGCTCATGCTCAGGTCGTCGCTGAAAACCATGCCTTCGAAGCCGAGTTGCCCGCGCAGCACGGTCTCGATCCAGTAACCCGAGTAGCCCGCGGGTTGCTGGTCGACATGGTCATAAATAACGTGGGCCATCATGATTCCGGCCAAATGCGTGGCGATAACGCGCCGAAAGGGGATCAGATCCAGGGCCTCGATTTCGGCAAAACTGCGACGGTCGAAAGGCATCACATGATGCGAATCGCCCTCCACCGAACCATGGCCGGGAAAATGCTTGCCCACCGCCTCCATGCCGGCGCGGCGCATGCCCCTGACCCAAGCATTCGCCAGATGGCAAATCGATTCGGGATCCCGGTGAAAGGCGCGATCGCCGATGACGCTGCTAATCGGATTGCCGATATCGAGCACCGGCGCAAAGCTGAGGTCGACGCCGTAATGAAGCAGTTCCGCGGCCATTACCCAGGCAAAGTTTTCGGCACAGCGAAGGGCTTGTTGCGGCTCGTCGTTATACAAGTCTCCCAAATGCCCCATCGCCGGAATCGCCTGGAAACCCTCGCGAAAACGCTGCACCCGCCCGCCTTCGTGGTCGACCGCAACCACCAGGCGCGGATCTCTGAGGGCATGGATTTCCCGGCACAGCCGCGCCAGTTGCGCCGGATCGTGATAATTGCGGCTGAACAGGATCACGCCACCCACCTGCGGATGAGACAGGCGTTTTCGATCGCTCTCATCGAGCGCCGTGCCTGCAATATCGAGCATCACCGGCCCCAGCGTCATGTCGCCGGCTCCAGCAAGACCACCGCAGCGACGGCAATCCCCTCTTCACGCCCGATGAAGCCGAGTTGCTCGGTGGTCGTGGCCTTGATGTTGATTAGTGCCGGCGGGCAATCCAGGGACTGCGCCAGCAACCGTTGCATCGCAGCCACGTGAGCCGCCAGCTTCGGTGCTTGCAGCAGCACGGTAATATCGGCGTTGCCCAGGCGGAAGCCATCCTCGGCGGCCAGTTTTTTCACCGCCTGCAGAAATTCGCGGCTGTCCCGATTTTCATTAGCGGCATCGCTGTCGGGAAACATCCGGCCGATATCGCCCCGCCCCAAGGCGCCGAGCAGCGCATCGCACAGCGCGTGGATCAATACATCGCCATCGGAATGCGCGACCACCGACTTGTCGCAGGGGATTTCAATGCCGCCCAACACGAAGCCCCGGCCCGGCGCGAAGGCGTGCACATCGTAACCATGTCCGATTCTGGGGCTAGGCATCTACAAACCGTCTCGAATTCTCACGGGTCGGATTATAACCGCAGGATTGTCTAACTACACGCGACTGAGCGCATGCGCGTTGAACAATAACGCGCTGAATAGCAACAGCGCGCCGGCCTGGTGCAACGCGCCCAGCAATACCGGAACCTGCAGCAACAGGGTCGCGACGCCGAGACCCAGTTGGATGATCACCATCATGCCGACCAATTTAAAGCCGCGCTGTAGCGTGACATCGTCGAAACGCGAACGCCCCCGGATATACCAGACGATTAACAACACCCCGGTAACGAGCGCCAACCAGCGATGATTGAACTGCACCGTCACCAGGTTATCGAAGGGGTTCAGATACCAGGGCGTCAGCGCGCCGAGGCCCTCCGGGATCAGGGCGCCGCCCATCAACGGGAAGGTATTGAATATCATGCCGGCATCGAGGCCGGCGACGAAGCCGCCCGAGGCGATGGTAATCAGCAACAACGTCAACAAGGCCAGCGAAGCCTTGCGCCAGCCGGCCGCGGCGGACTGGGTCAGCGGACGGTATCGTTGCGGGAAAGCAAGATTGAATATCGTCCACAGAATGAACCCGTAGATCAGTATGGCGCTCAGTAAATGCGCGGTTAGCCGGTATTGGCTGACATGCGGATTGCTGACCAGGCCGCTCTTGACCATATACCAGCCGAGCAAGCCCTGAAACCCGCCCAGCACGAACATGATGATCAGCCGCGGCGTCAGCCCGGGTTTGACCATTTTGCGCAGCAGGAAAAAGATAAGCGGCAGCAGGAACACCAGGCCGATCAGACGCCCCAGCATGCGATGCGAGTACTCGAACCAGAAGATCGCCTTAAACCCGGCTAGCGACATGTCGCGATTCAGTTTTTGAAACTCCGGGTACTGCTGGTAAAGCTCGAATTCGGCCTGCCATTGTTCGGCGCCGAGCGGCGGCAACATGCCGGTGGGATGCCAGGTCACCATGGAAAGCCCGGAATCGGTGAGCCGGGTGACGCCGCCGAGAATGACCATGGCAAAAATCAATACCAGGCAAAGCTGTAACCAGCGCAGGATCGCGCGATCGTTATCACTGATGTGCTGCATTATGGCTCGCTACTCCGAATTTACGCCGCATCGGTCAAATCCTATGGGCTGCCGGCAACCTGGCGGAAACGTCCGGCATTGATCTGCCCGGAGGCATAGTCGTCCAGCCGGCCATCCATCTTGCGCCCGAGTTGTTCGAGGCGTTTAGCCGTGGCCGGATGGGTTTTCATCAACACCGACAATTCCGAAGAATTCGGATTGATACTATCGATGGTGGTTAATACGTCAAGCAGCGCGTAGGGATCGTAGCCGGCGCGGGCGAGCAACACCACGGCGCGCACATCGGCGTCGTATTCGTATTTTCTATCCAGCCCGGTAGCATACAGTTGCACACCGGAGTTGATTAACTGCTGCAGTTTTTCGCGCTTTTTTTTATTACCGACTAGCTTGATCCCGAGGCCGGACCAGAATTCGCGTTTCATGGTTTTTTGCAAGGCGGAGAGATGATGCTTGCGCACCACATGGGCTATTTCGTGCGCCAGCACCCCGGCCAGCTGAGCCTCGTTCTCGAGCAGGTTGTACAAACCCAGCGTTATCACGATATAACCACCGGGTGCGGCAAAGGCATTAATCCCCTCGGATTCGATCACCCCGAAACTCCAGGGCAGCTGCTTGCGATTGGTCTGCGATGCAACCCAGAAGCCGACATCGTTGACATAGCGCTGCAGGCCGGCATCGTCGACCAGCGGGGCAGCGCCCAACAATCCCGCTACCAGCTTGCCGCCGATTTCGATTTCCTCTGCTTCGCTGAGCTTACCGCGCGACTTGTCGAATTTCGCCTTCCCCTGCTTGACCTTTCGTTTCACTTTATCCTTCGCCGATTTCAAATCTTTCTTCAAATCGTCAAAGCTCAGCGCATAGGCAGAGTTCATCACGGCCGGACCGGTGGCGAGACCGCATAGCAATATTATCTGGAGCAGGATTCTCATCGCCTATTTTTTACCCGAGAGATGAGGAATCTCGACCGCGCTCAAGCCGCCCTTGCGGGCAAAACCGTGGGCGCGCTTCCCATCACTGACGAATTGCTTCATTTTCTCGAATTCGACAAAGTCGGCCTGCGCGGATTTGATTTCATCCTCGCTCAAACCCCGGACGCCGATAGTAGCCGTGCCGGCGCTGGTTGCGCCCTTGTCCGATTTGAAAAACCTGCTGGCCTTACGAGAAAACGAGGCCAGACCCGAGAGGAATCCGCGCGAATCCGCTCCGGATTCGGCCGCGACCGTCGAGGCGGCGGAGCGTTGCCGCACCTGGTAGCTGCGCACCCAGCCGGACAGCGCCGGCCGCTTGGCGGTAATCTTCTTCCAGCCCCCGCGGCGCGTGCTAATGGCGATCGCCGCACCGGCGGTAAGCTGCCCGACGCGCTTCGAACCGGCACCCGGCTGGGCATGCACCGCGGCGGTACGCACGACGATACCGTCCTGGTTCGCCTGCAGCGGCGCGGCCAGTAAAATCGTCAATAAGAGTAGCGGGATAAGCTGTTTCATCGGCCTCGAATTATAGCAATAGAAGCGTCATTGCGAATATAAAATGCTAATCGCATCGGCCACAGTTTTCCCGCTTTCCGGTCACGGGGCATTACCCGAAAAACGGCCACGGAGCGGAACCCTTGGCATCGGCCTGTAAGCGGCGCATCATGAGCTTATTAGCCGCAAATGACATTGTCATTGCCAATCGGATATGATTGGAGCAATACGGACAAGCCAGCGATGTTAGGCGGCAATCAATGAGTATCAAAGTGCTAGAATCCGACCTCCCTTCAGAAAGTATCCTGAATGATCGAGTTGCACCCACCGATTTCCTCGATTGCTTTTCCGTTTCTTCGTCCCTGCCACCGAGAAAAGCAGCAAACACTATCGTGGACTTCCCTGGCTGGGCGCGCATGCTTTTAATGTTTCGAAAAGTCGCTACAGCTCCATTCGGGCTTTCGAACGATGGTCCGCCTGCCGCTGATAAGATTGGTCCCTTTCCTGTTGAAATTGAAACAACGAACGAACTAATTGCTGGATTTAACGATAAGCACCTAGATTTTCGGGTATCAGTTATATCTCGAACCGGGAAGGTCTATTTGGCGACATGGGTACACCCACACAACTTTGGCGGGCGGCTCTACCTTGCTTGCATCCTCCCATTCCATGTTTTAATTGCTCGCAATGCACTGAGTCGAGTTGCTATCCGGGGATGACTGAGGTGTACAGAGTCACTATGCATCATGCCAATGTATGAGTAATTACAAGCTGCACCACCTAGGAAAATGCCCAGGATAAAAGTTACCTACACGCCGCCTCTTAGTATCAGGCGCATGCAATTGGATTGCAAAACGCTACACGTTTCGAAAGCCGCTGACGCGAGGCGTTAGCTGGGTATAGAATCTCAAGGAGTCTTCTCCCGTTGGGTAGAGGTGCCTGCCAGCTTACCGCTTCGGCGGTGGGCTGGGGAGAAGGTTCAATGAGTATCAAGGGCATGCAGACGGACATTTTGCCCGCTACGCGCGCAAAACGCCGCAGATGCCGGGCGTTAATGGGCCAATCTTGACACAGGAGTAATATTGGTATATTTTTTATACCATGTTGTCATTTGAATTCGACTCACGGAAAAGCAATTCAAATCTCAAGAAGCACGGCATCGACTTCGTCGAAGCGCAGTTACTTTGGCTAGATTCAAATCTACTCGAAATCCCCGCGAAGACAATCGATGAACCTCGCTATCCGATGATTGGAAGGATTTTAGATAAGCACTGGTCGGCGATAATTACTTATCGCAACGAAAACATACGAATCATCTCTGTGAGGCGATCCCGAGAAGAGGAGATTGAAATATATGAAAGCTAAAAAATTTGATTCTGATTTTGAAAGTGGGAAAGATATTACCCAGTCTTTAGATCTGTCTAAAATCAAACGCCCAAACCAAAAACAGAGAAGGGTTAATGTTGATTTTCCAACCTGGATGATCGAGTCCCTGGATAAAGAGGCATCGCGATTAGGTGTCACACGTCAATCAATCATAAAGTGAATCGCCCCGGGATTTCCGGAGGCTGTTTTGTGTGAGTCATGCGGCCTCGAATGACTCTTCCAGTTGCTGATAATACATCAGCTCATACTCGACCGGCGGTATATCGCCGATCGATTCGAGTAATCGTCGATGGTTAAACCAGTCCACCCATTCCAGCGTGGCGTATTCG
>Ga0209338_1000134_pt1 | contig 31169 bp, 25 predicted proteins | sample OlaalgELextract1_FD_187374 | JGI IMG/M metagenome (GOLD analysis project Ga0209338, IMG submission 187374) | Olavius algarvensis symbiont microbial communities from Tuscany, Italy - Type A ELBA extract 1 (SPAdes) (version 2) | ecosystem: Host-associated > Annelida > Digestive system >... | reverse complement strand
TAACCTGAAGCACAGCAGATTGCTGCTTTAACCAATTTTTCAAAGAACATTGACCAAATTTAAAATGTTGGACCTACAATTTTGTAATTTATTCTGATCAATTTTAAGTTTATGCGCAGGCTCTATAGTGATATCCCAACCCGGCTCCACGGAGAACCGAAAATGTTTTCCTGCAAAGACGCAATATATAGGTTTCAGGTGTCCCCGCTATCGCTTCGCTACAGACGGGATCGTAGACAGGTTTCGTTTGCCAGGAAACCGAGGTGCTAAATCTCTTATGAAACTGAGGAATGGATTCAATTTTAATTATTTTTATTTAGACAGGATTTACAGGATTATCAGGAATTTTTTCGCCTGCGGCGAGGGGCCTTTCGGCCGAAGGCCGCATTATCCTGACGATCCTGTTGATCCTGTCCAATTATTTTTTTTAAAGTAAGAATCCATTCCTATTTTTCTTTCAAATTCTAAAGTTTTTTATTTGATCAGACTGGCCGTTTTTTAGGCCAGAGGCCGCACTCGATGAAACATTTATGTGTATTACCGGATCGGGTAAATCGCGGTTAAAAACCGCTCCCACAATCTAAAATTGCGCTATAAATCTATGTAGTTTCTTTTCTTTGATTTGACTGGACGCTCGCGGCCACCGGCGGCGCTGAACCCTGAACCTCTGAACCTCTAAACCTCTGAACCCCTGAACCTTGAACCTCTGAACCTCTGAACCTTTGAACCTTGAACCTCTGAACCTTTCACAAACAGATGGGTTTCAGCGCCAGCAAGTCATCCCCATACTTTTCCGCCTTCAACACGAAATCGCACAGCCCGATGTTAAGACAAAGATCGAAATCCGCTTCAGGGGCCCAGGTCACGGCCGGATCGAAAAAAATTCGGGCGGTTTTGCAATCTTTAAGACGGCGGTAGATGGCCTTTTTATCCACTGTTTGTTGGTTCAGTCGCGCCGCGATATACTCGGCGCAAAGGGTGTCTTCATCATTGGGAGTCTCGGCCCAGGTTCCCATACAGACCAGGGAGACGGTGGCGGGCGACTTTTTTTCGATGTAGGCCACGATGGCTTCAGCATTGACGAAGCTGCCGCTGATCAACTCGTCGGCATCCCTGGCATTGGCAAAACCCTGGGTCCCGGCCGAAGTGGTCTGGATGACGGTTTTGCCCGAAAAATCGACGGCCTGGATATCCGCCGGTGAATTGCCGTAGTCAAATCCCGGCAGCATTTTACCCCGGCGTTCTCCCATCAGAACACAGTTTGGGTTCTCTTTCTTGAGTTCGTATGCCAGATCGACATCGCCCACCGGGATAATCTCCCGGGCGCCGTTGCGCACAACGTAGCAGGCCGTGGAAAAAGCCCGGAACACATCGATAATCACCGTCAGTCCCCGGGCTTGTTTGGCCCCTTCGATTAAATCCAAAATCTCGATATGCATTTAAATCACCCTTTCATCGTATCTCTCATCGAATCAATTTCGCTGTTAAACCCAAACAACTAATTCTTTAACGTCCGGCCATAGTTAGCGATTATCCGCAAGCTTGGCAATGAATATTTGTCGAATGTCATGGATACCGGAAATTACATTGATAGAAGCGGATGACAACCATCCTGTTTTGGTCATAAAAATAATTGAAAAAAAATATAACATGCGAAGCATATAATACTTAATCCGCAGGGCTATGGATCGGTCAAACACCCGTCTTAATTTTTCGCAGAACCGTTTACCACCATGATATGCCGATTTCAAAGGGCGGATTAATTAGTTGACACGAGGTTGAATTTCAATCAATTTTGAGCAGACGCAATCAGGCTGTTTGCGAAAATCGAATCAATACGTTGAGTGAAGGAGCATAAAATGGCCAACACAATCGCCGTAATCGGCACCCTTGACACAAAAGGTGACGAGTTTCTGTTTGTCAAAAATGAAATCGAAAATCGGGGACACCGGGCACTGGTTGTAAATGTCGGGGTAATGGGAGAACCCGGGTTCGAACCGGACGTACCTGCCGAAAAAGTTGCCGTTGCTGCAGGGTCGAGCCTGAAAATTCTAAGAGAGAAATCGGATCGCGGCCTGGCCGTTGAAACAATGTCCAAGGGAATCGTCAAGGTCATCGTCGACCTATATGATGCAAATCGCATTCAGGCCGTCATCGGCATGGGTGGATCGGCCGGCACCGACATCGCCACAGCCGCCATGCGGGCGTTGCCGCTGGGAGTCCCCAAAGTAATGGTCAGCACGCATGCCCCCATGGATACCAGGCCCTATGTGAGAACGAAGGATATTGTCATGGTGCCGCCGATCGTGGACGTGGCCGGCATCAACCGCATCAGCAGCCTGGCCTATGCCAACGCCGTCGGGGCGGTCATCGGGATGGTTGAGACATCGGCACCGCAGATCGAGGACAAACCGCTCCTGGCGGCCTCCATGTTCGGCAACACCACCCCGGTGGTCAATCGCTGCCGATCGATACTCGAGCAGAAAGGCTATGAAGTCTTGATCTTCCACCAGGTCGGCACTCCCGAGACCCTGGAAAGTCTGGCAGCCGACGGCTATATCAGCGGTGTGATGGATATCACGACGACCGAATGGGCCGATCAGGTCACCGGCGGCGTCCTATCGGGTGGACCTAACCGCTACGACATCGTTTCCCAAAAAGGCATCCCCCAGGTGATTGTCCCGGGCTGTATCGACATGGCCAACTTCTCCGCCCGCAAGGATGTGCCCCCAAAATACGACGACCGGCTGTTCTATCAATGGGCCTCAAACGTGACCCTGATGCGCACCAATCCCGCAGAAAACGCAACGATCGGACAGATCCTGGCGCAAAAAGCCAATATGTCGTCGGGTCCGGCGGCTTTTTTCCTGCCGTTACAGGGTTTTTCCATGATGGACGCTCCGGGCAAGGAATTCTGGTGGCCGGAAGCCAACCAGGCATTTTTCGATGCCGTGAAACAGCATCTCAAGCCGGAAATTCCGGTTTACGAGATGGACTGCAATATTAACGATGACGAGTTCGCGGATGCCGTGGCCGATAAAATGCTCGAGTTCTTGCATTCTTGATGTAGGGTGGGCTTTGCCCACCTTGGACCGATGAAATCAGCGGGGCGTGGTGGGCACAGCCCACCCTACGATCATTGAAAATAACTATTTTATTCATCGCAAAGTCGCAAAGTACGCAGAGAAAATTAGAAGAAAAATTCCTCAGCGATCTCTGCGACTCGAGCGCAGCGGGCGGTGAATCCATGTTTTATCTTTTATGATCGAGCGAACAAAATCTGGAGGAGCCGCATGAAAGACACCATTATCGAAGCGTTTAACTACCGGCACGCCTGCAAGGAATTTGACCCTGAAAAAAAAATATCCGATCAGGATTTTGAATTCATACTGAATACCGGCCGATTATCGCCCAGTTCTTTTGGTTTTGAGCCCTGGAAGTTTTTAGTTGTCCAGAATCAGGGTTTACGTGAAAAGTTAAAAGAACACGCCTGGGGCGGAAAGAAACAGATCCCGACATCGAGTCATCTGCTGGTGATTTTAGCCCGCAAGGGAAGCAGCATGAAATACGACAGTCAATACATGCAAGATTTTATGAAGCATGTAAAGCAAATGCCGCAAGATGTAATAAGCGCCAGAATCGGGTATATCGAAAATTTTCAACGGAACGATTTTAAACTTCTGGAATCCGAAAGGGCCATATTCGACTGGGCCTGCCGGCAAACCTATATCAGTCTGGCCAATATGATGACGGCTGCATCGATGATTGGAATAGATTCCTGCCCGATGGAAGGGTTCCATGCTGATAAAATTAATGCCGTCCTGGAGAAGGATTTAGGTATTGATACGCAAAAATTCGGAGTCGCCTGTATGGTAGCCTTTGGATACCGTAAAACAGAGCCGGCCGCCAAGACCCGCCAATCGCTGGAGCAAATCGTGACGTGGTATGACTAGACGCCTAACGACATTAACTGACAGGTAATTGTCCATGAGAAACTTAGAGGTAGATCGCGGATTTCGGATTGCAGATTGCGGATTGCGGATTTAAGGCATTCTGCCTGTCGTGAGTCTTTTGTCGAACGGTCTATTTTAAATGGATTGAGCAAAGCGATTCCATCATTTGTCATTATTCATTATTCATTAGTCATTCCAATGTAGTTTCACTCGAGGGTTAAAAAGTTTGGTTCCCGGTTCGACCTGAACCTTCGCACCGTGAACCTCGCACCCCGATTATGGGGTCGAAGCTCCGAACCTTGAACCCTGAACCTATCCCCCAAACGCCTCGATCGCCGATTTAAGCTCCGGGTGATTTTGGGAATAGGCTTCCAACGTCAACCCTTTTTGATGCGCGTCCCAGGCTTGCCGCAGGCTGGCCGCTCCGGCCCCGGGTCCCATGGGATGATTGAACACCCCCCGGCCCGGTACAATACCGAAATCAATGGTGCCCAATTTTTTGCTAATGGCAGGGGCTGAGCCTGCCCACTGGCTGCCCGCCGGAACCGGCAGGGTCTTTTTCAGACGGCCCAGCGGTTTGAAGCATTCCTGCACATTGAGAAATACTTCTTTGTCATGGGTTTTCATCCGTTCACCAAAACCGGGCATAATGATGACATCAAAGCCGACACATCGCTGTAACTTCGTTATCAATTTGGAGTGAAGGCCCAGGTAGGGGGCCCGGGTGAAAGCGGCAATGAACGGAAAGTGACCGACCAGCGGCACCCGGGTATGTTTCCTGAGCATCCGTACCGCACTCAAGCCGGTGGTCATCCCATTCACCAGCAGCGCATTGGCTCCGCCCGCCACAGCGATATCATGCAATCCTATTAAACGATCGACCTCATCGGTGATATTCGCCAGATAGATTTTCTTCTCACCGGTTTCCACTTCACTTTTTATGCGGGCCTGCCCTACGAGTGCGGCTCTCTGCTTCAAAGACGACCAATCAACATCTGTAAGCATTTCATCATCTTTGGCGATGTCCAGGCCGCCCAGCCAGGCTTTGTACGCCAGTTCGGCAAAGGGCTCAGGGCTTAATCCCAAATTTGGCTTTATCACGCCAAAAAACAAAGGCCGGTCATAAACCTGCAGGATGTCCCGCAGCCCCTCGATGCCGAATTTCGGGCCCTCAAAATTCTCCAGAAAGCTGTCGGGAAATTCAATATCAAACAGCTTAATTACGGAGATGCCTTTTGAGAAAAAGGTGCCTTCCCCGCAGGCCGCGGCCAACATGGCCGGCAGTTTGGGACCGAAATTGCCGTGCGGATGGGCAATTTTAGCCCGGCAGCCCCAGCAGCGCCGGGTTGATTTTGTCAGCAGCGGATAAGAGGGTGCGTCCAACTCCCGTTCGACGGAAAGCTCGATAACCTTGGCACCAAAGCGGTCGCGCAGATCTTCATCGATGCCGACCCGCTTCCACTGCGCGGTAGACTGTTCCTGGCACAGGCTGGCAGCCGCGTCTTCCGGATCGATGGTTGACTCAAAGTAATAATCGAATATGACATAATCTGCCGGATCAAGATCCGAACGGTCGGCAAAAAATCCCTGTCTGTCTTGTCTATCCATATAATTTAGCCACTAGTTAATCCGCCCCTGGTTATAGCACATTCAGAGGTGTAAGATAGTTATTGAATCATTAAGAGGTTTTTAGACCGGAATGAATCTCCGGCGGCTTAATCAATTTATGCTTCGCATACTGTTTTTTTCAAATTAGCGAGCGACATATTAAGTAAAGATCCGGGCCCAGAGGACCCGGCTTTGAATTCACCCCAGAGGGGTGGAGTTTACCTCAGACTCCCAATGGAATAATGGAATGCTGGAATAATGGAATATTGGGAATACAAAGCGGATGGCGGTCTGATTTTACAAACTGATCCGTGCCATCGTTATAAAAATAGATCCCGTTGCACTAAACCCAGCATTCCAGTATTCCATTATTCCATCATTCCGCCCCCGATTGCAGCAGGTTCACGGCATAGCCGATTGGCTCTGACCTGGCCCAGAGGACCAGGTTTTCTGCGACCAAACAAATTCGACCGGTTCAAGTCCCATTTAAATTGTACTGCCGGTGAACAGGCTGATCGCTAAAACCGGAACAAAATTTGTTCGAGATTTTTTATCTTCCCGCCGTTGATTTCGACCCCTTCCGCTTTGAGCATGTTGATTTTTCGCTGAATGGAACTCCCCGATGTATGCCCTTCAAATCCCCCAATCCGACCGGATGTGGCAACCACCCGATGTCAGGGGACCTCAGGTGCATAGGGATTTCTTTTCATGGCTTGGCCAACTCCCCGGTAGGCTTTGGTTCCTAAGGCATGGGCGAGTTCCTTATACGTTGTCACCCGGCCGGCAGGTACTTGCCGCAACAGATCGTAGGCTTTATCGGCAAATGATTTCATTTCTCTACCTCGCTTTTAATAACGTTTTTGCGGGACCCTAAGGGAAGAAATAAATTAGGTATTTTGAGTTTTTCAATTTTAAGTTTGGATCTAAGGAATTCTGCTTGTCGTGAGATTCTGTGTCGAACAGTTCATAGGAATTGACAGAACGACCTGTTGGGTCGCAGCCGAAGGCGACCTGTGGGGTCGTAGCTCGAAGAGCTAAGCCCCAAGCCTGAAGCGATTTCATCAATCCGAAATCCCTCCGGGGCGTAGGCCTTTATGGCCCCTCCGGGCCGGAGGCCGCAATCCAGAATCATAAAAATACTTGCAATTGGGTTTGCATGCTCTTTTCCAGTCCACAACGACCATTATCGAAAAAACTAGGCTACAGATACTATACAATTGTGAAAGTGAAATATGAATGGAGTCTATTTTATTATTGAATCCATTCCTTTAGATAGTGACTCTTTCCCGGCGGAAAGAAACATCACCCGGATCGGGCGCATCCATCTCGCGGGCCGCCCGGTGGCCGGCATACACGGCAGCAGCAATGATGCCCGGAGCCCGGCAGTCGCCGATGCGGACAATGGATTTAATGCCGCTCTCCTCCAAGACAAGCGGATCGGATGCCAGCTGCCGATAAAGCGCATCTTGCGGCTTGCGCGCCGTAACGGTCACCAGGGATGCTGTGGGATGTCGCAACGATTTGCCGGTGTAAACACAAATAATCTCTGCCGCATCGCCCTCAAGGCCATTGACCGTTTGGCCGGTCAGGATATCAACGCCCAGGTTCAGCAGCCGCCGTTGGGTCCGCATCTGCTCTTCGGTATTAAAGCTCCATTCTCCAATCGTACCGGCCGAAGTTACCAGCGTGACGTCCAGACCCAAGGTTTGCAGTTTTTCAGCCAGTACGGCACCCATGTAATAGTGATCGTCATCAAAAAGCATCACCGGCCCGGGCAGTTCGACATCCGCCATGATATCATCCGGCGTAAAGACCCGCTGACTGTCAAAGCTTTTTACCGGAGTACTATGCCAGCGGCCGACGCCGTCCCGCCGCCAGAAAGCGCCGGTTGCCAGGATGATGCGGTCAAAGTCGTAGCTGAGGATATCCTGAACCGTTAAACGGCTGTCCAGATAGACATCGACATTGGTCATGCGCTTGATCTGGTGGATGCGATATTCAATCACCCGGCGCCACTCCGCAAGTCCGGGCAAGCGGCATTCGGCCGCCACCCGGCCTCCCAATTCGGTTGAGGCTTCCGCCAGGGTGACCGCGTACCCCCGCTGGCCCAAAGCACGTGCGGCTTCCAATCCGGCCGGACCGGCACCCACAACCAGAATTTCACTGTCGGTTTGTGTCGGCGCAATATCTTCGGGATGCCAGCCCCGGCGCCACTCTTCCCCCATGGTCGGATTCTGCGTACAGCGAATGGGAACCGCCCGGGCATCATGGGCATAGCAGATATTGCAGCCGATGCACTCGCGAATGTCATCGATCCGCCCGTCCCGTATTTTTTGGGGGATGAACGGGTCGGCAATCGAGGGGCGGGCGGCCCCGATGAAATCGACCATGCCTTTTTTTACCTGACGCACCATGGTATCCGGCGACGTAAAACGACCGACTGTGACAACCGGCTTGGCGGTGATCTGTTTAACAAAGGCAACATAGTCTTCCAAAGCCGCCTCCTTGACAAAGCGGGAGCTGCCCATTTCCTTAGAATAATCAGTGATATTGATGTCCCACAGATCCGGCAGGTCGGCCAGCATTTCCAGCATGTCGTGCTGTTCACTGTTGTCGATGATTCCGTCTCCACTGCCGCTGCCGTCCGCCGAAAACCGCACGGCAACCGCACATTTGTGACCCACCGCCGCCAGGGTGTCTTCGATCATTTCGCGTACCAGCCGGACCCGGTTTTCCAGAATTCCCCCGTATTCGTCAATGCGCCGGTTTCGATCAGCGGACAGAAAGTGGGAAAGCAAATACCCATGGGTTGCATAGACATAGACGATGTCGAATCCGGCCTGGACCGCCCGGCGGGCCGCATCGACCTGCCAGCGCCGCAGCTTACGGATATCCTTCTTATCCATGGCCTGGCTCTGAACCGGATCATTGCGGAAATCGGAGGGCAAACTGTCCATATCCAGGGGAACCTCCCGGCTTAGCAGATTCGGCATGCTCCCGCCCCCGTACCACAACTGCACACCCGCCAGGGCCCCGTGTCGATGCACTTTTTCCACCATCAGGGCCTGGGCCTTGACGTCTTCATCATCCCAGAGGGTCGCATACGGGTAGGGGCTGTCATCCGACGAGGCATGTATCGAGCAGTACTCCGTGCAAACCACCCCCCAACCGCCCTCGGCTTTAACCTCGCGCATGGCCGCCAGGGTTTTGGGCATCATATACCCCATGCCGGTGTAGTGGGGCACCTGGTAAAATCGGTTTTTGGCGGTTACCGGCCCGATTTTCACCGGCTCAAATAAGATGTCGTAGCGGGGGTCGCGGTCCATGGGGGGCTCCGTTCAGCGTTCGTTGCTTCTTTTCCGGTTTTTAGTTCATTTAGTACCCTGGTTGATAATTGTAGAATACTGGTATCGGGTGTCAGGTATCGGGTGTCAGGTGTCAGGTGTCAGCACAGTCTCTGGCCGCAAGCGTCCAGTCAACCTTAAAAAGCGAATATCGAATATCGAACAAGGAATAAAGAATGTCCAAGTAAAGAATCCTATCGATTTTTTATAAAAATGACAGAGCGAAGCGATTCCACACTTCGTTATTCGATATTTCTTGTTCGATATTCTGCGGTTCGCTTTTAGTGTTTCATATGAGCGCCGCCGCTGGCCGCGAGCGCACATTCAAATTGAGAAAGAAACTGTGCCCAACCGGCGTAATTCATAGTAGCTCACCCATCGTTTCGTACTCGTGCTCGTCCTCGATGCCTTTGAACCGCTTTCGATTTCGAGCACGAGCACGCGTACGACGACGAGAACGTTTTAAATACCCTGTTTTTGGTTTAAACGAGAGAAGTTTCATCCAAGCGCCGCAGCTGGTCAAAAAGCGGCCAGTTCAATCGAGAAAGTAACTTGGGTCTTGTGCTATCGTAGGGTCGGCCACCGTGCCGACCGGTTTTGGCGGGCACGGTGGCCCGCCCTACATTTTTGTAATAAACGGTTTCATATAAGAGTTCCCGTGGCAGGGAGTTACGGCGCTATAATATCCTGACACCTGAACACTGACACCTGAAACCTACTTTTAGCTGAAACCTTAATATAAGCAACGTCTCAATATCTCAGAATTTGCTTCTATACTGCGAAAGGACAAACTCCGCTTTGCCGGCTACTTCCGCAACACATTATTCCGCCGGTTTTCCCAGCTGACGACCACCTCCTGGCCTTCGGCCAGCCGAACTTCAGGCCCCGCCCCCCGGGTCAAAAATACCACCAGCGGGATGTCGGCTTCTTTGATCACCACCGTCAACTCGCTGAAATTTCCCTGATATAATACCTCTTTGATGATGCCGGGAAATGTCGTAAATTTTTCCGGATCCAGGGATCGCACGTCAGCTTCCAACGGCTCGATGTTGATCATTTCAGGGTGCACTGAAATCCCGGCGATATCATCATTGGCAACGCCCAGCAGCGTCGGCGCCAATATCCGTGATCCATTCATGATCGCCAGTTCAATATTTTCATCCCTTTTTGCGACGCATTTTCCCAAGAATATATTTGAAGCCCCCATGAAGCCAGCCACAAAAACCGTTTGCGGGGTTTCATAGATCTCATCCGGGGTGCCGATCTGCAGAAACCGGCCTTCGTTCATGACGGCGATTCGATCGGAAAGGCTGAGAGCCTCTTTTTGGTCATGGGTTACATTTAAAAAGGTGGTGCCGACTTCGCGCTGAATGCGCTTTAACTCGATCTGCATTTCCTTGCGCAGTTTGCGGTCCAGGGCGGCCAGCGGCTCATCCAGCAGCAGAATTTTGGGCTCCAATACCAGCGACCGCGCCAGGGCAACCCGCTGTCGCTGCCCGCCGCTGAGCTGATCCGGCCGCCGGTCCTCCATGCCGCGCAGTTCAACCAGATCGACTTTCTCGGCAACTTTTTCTTTGATCTCGCTTTTGGGAAGTCTGCGCTCCACCAGACCAAACCCGATATTGTCCGCCACGGTCATCAGGGGAAACAGGGCGTGGCTTTGAAATACGGTGCTGCAATCCCGCCGGTAGGCCGGCAGGTCGTTCACGAGCTGCCCTCCGATACGAATATCACCCGAGTCCTGAATTTCCAGACCGGCCACAAGCCTGAGCAGGGTTGATTTGCCGCAACCGCTGGGACCGAGCAAGGAAAATATTTCGCCCTCCTTTATCTGCACGCTGACGCGATCCACCGCGATGACACCGGGAAACTGCTTGACGACGTTTTCGATGTCTAGGCAAATATCCCCCTGTTCCGTTTTGTTAGCGTTGCCCGGTATAGTCATTCTGACCCCTTCGACATGATAGATGGCTCTCCTTGGATGTGATTTATTTGAATTTTATGTAAATACTTGTTTATCACGCAAACACGAAAGTTGGAAAACACGAAAATTTCTAAGTTTATTTTCATGCTTTCGTCATTTCGCGGTTTCGTGATTAATTACTTTATGGTTCATTGCCTCAGGCGGAACCAAGTTATATTTCTTCATTTTTCTTCTGCAAAAAATGCATGATGACCAAGGCAAGCATGGTTAACACAACAAAAAGCGTACCGATGGTATTGAGCACGGGCGTGGCGCCGAATCGGAGCTGGGAGAAGACGTATATCGGCAATGTCGTGCTGCCGATTCCGGCCACAAAATAGGTGATGACAAAGTCATCAAACGACCAGGGAAAGATCAGCATTGCGGATGCCGCAATTGCCGGAAACAGCGTCGGTCCGGTTACGCGCATAAAGGTTCGAAACCGCGTGGCGCCCAAATCCATGGCGGCCTCTTCCCAGGACCAGTCGAAGCGCTGCATTCTGCCTAAAATGACAAACACCGCCAACGGCGTGGAGAACACGATATGCGCGATAATGATGCTCGGGTAGCCGAGGGGAATTTGAATAAACCGGGTAAAAAACACCAGCAGGGCGGCACCGGTGACGACTGACGGGAACACGATCGGCAGGACGATAGAAGTCCGTAAAAACTGCTTGCCCCTGAAATGCAGTTTATAAAGCCCGTAGCCCGTCATCGTGCCGATGATGGTCGAAACAACCACCGTGACACCGGCAACGATCAGGCTTCGAACCAGGGCATCTTTGACCGCATCGTTGGCCAGCAGCGCCGCATACCACTTCAAGGTAAAGCCGTCCCATCGGACACCGTATTTGTTGCGGCTGAATGAGAAAACGATGATCACGATGACCGGCGCCCACAGGAAAAAATAAATCAGAAAGCTAAGGGCGCCTAAAACTTTGGCTGCGATATTTTTTTTGGGCCTCATAGCATCCGCTCCATGGCTTCGCGACCGCCCCATTTGATGGTCAGATACAGGATCAAAATCAGCGTGGCGGCCAGCATGATGGCCAGGCTGGCGCCGGCCGGAATATTCCCCACGGAAGTAAACTTCAAGGCCACCAGGCTGCCGGCCATCATCACCTTGGACCCCCCGAAAATGTGCGGCACCAGCCATTCCCCCACCGTCGGAATAAACACCAGGATGGATCCGGCCAGCAGCCCGCCCTTGGTCATCGGCAGGGTAATGCGAAAAAACCGGCGCACCGGCGTGGCGCCAAGGTCCACGGCGGCTTCCAGCACCGAACGATCCAGCCCTTCGATGGCGGCATAGATGGGCAGGATCATATACGGCAGCCAGGCATAGACCAGGCCCAGCATGACGGCAAAAGGGGTATAAAGTATCTCGAGCGGAGACGAAATGATATCCAAATTTAAAAGAAGGCTATTGACAAGCCCTTTGCTGCCAATGATGGTTTTTAAAGAATAAAGTCGGATCAAATACGAGGCCCAGGAAGGTACAATCACAAGAAAAAGCAGAATTGTCTTCCACCGGCCGCCAAACATTGCCATATAGTAAGCAATGGGATAGCCGATGATGATACACAACAAGTTAGTCTGAAAAGCCAGATAAATGGATTTAAGGTAAACGATTCCATATCCGCCTCCCAGAATAGCTCGAAAGTTTTCCAGAGAGAATGAATAGACGATTTCGCCAAAGGGTCCTGATTTTAGAAAGCTGTAAAATAAAATGATCGTGAGCGGCGCAAAAACAAAAACAGCGACGATAATGATGACGGGACTTAAATACGCAAATATCTCCAGAAGGAGCTTGCGCTTTTTTCTTCTGATGGCAATCGCGGTAGCTTCAACGTCCGTTGCGTTCATGCACATCTCCCAATATCAGGGTTCGGGGTACGAGTTGCGGGTTGCGGGTTGCGTGGTACGGGTTGCGGGTTGCGGGTTGCGGGTTGCGTGGTACGGGTTGCGGGTTGCGGGTTGCGCGTTGCGGGTTGCGCGTTGCGCGTTGCGTGGTACGGGTTGCGCGTTGTGGGTTACGGGTTACGTGGTACGGGTTGCGCGTTGCGGGATTCGAGTTGCGGGGTTTGGCGTTGAGCATCCCGTTAATTCCTCAATAATTGGATTTCGACACCTGACACCCGACACCTCGTATGAAACTTCAAAGATTTAAAAAGCGAACCGCAGAATATCGAATATCGAACCGCAGAATGTCGAAGGGTGGTTTCGCTTCGCTCAGTCGTCTTTTTATAAAATAGGCAGAATACATTCCTTCGACATTCGACATTCATGATTCGATATTCGATATTCGCTTTTAAAAGTTTCAATTTTGATCAAACTGGCCGCTTTTCAGGCCAGCGGCGGCGCTGAAACCTGACACCAAACTTGTACCCGACCCGCTACCAAAGGGGGGAGAACCGGGGTGCTCCCCTTCGCACCCTCCCGGGCGTTACGAATGGGCTATTTCTTCAGTTCCTCCCAAATTTTGGCTCTGATTTCCTGCCCCGGGCCGGTAATCATCCTCGGGTGGAAGCCATCACATTTCTTGATATAATCCTCGGTAAGAACAAACCCCGGCCAGGCCTTCATTTTATCCGACATCAGCTCCATGACGTGCTTGTGTGCCGGCGGATACCCGATCCAACCGACCAGCAGGGCGTTGACGTCCGTGCGGAAGAGATAATTAATAAACAGATGCGCCGTTGCCGGGTGCTTGGCGCCGATGGGAATAAAATCGGTATTGCCGGCGATATAGGTTCCCTCGGCCGGCAGTACCCCCCCGCATGCTCGGCGCGTCCGCTGAGAGCAGCCAGCCATCGCCGACCCACAAGTGGGACATCCAGGCTTCCTCTTCTACCAGCAGGCGCCGGGGCCAGGAGTCATAGGCCATAACATAGGGCTTTTGTTTCATGAGGACATCCCGGGCCTGCATCAGCTCGTCTTTATTGTCGGACGTCCAGGAGTAACCCAGGTACTTGAGCGCTGTGCCAATCGCCTCATACTGGTTGTCGATCATGGTAAACTTGCCTTTATACTTGGCGGCGCCGTCGAACAATGCCTTCCATGAACCAATGTGCTTATCGTTGGGATCGATGAATTTTGCATTGAACGTATAGGTGGTCAGAAAGATGGAATCCACGACCTGAAACTGGTTTCCAGGATCAAAATCCATATTTTTAAATTGGTCCATTATATAAGCGTCATAATTGGGAATCCAGGCGTGATTTATCTTTTGAAGAAGCCCCATCCCGTTTAATCGCACCGCATCGGTTGGTCCTGACCCGGTTACCAGGTCGTAGGGCACCTTGGGGTTTAACTTGATTTTCGTGACCATTTCTTCGGTATCGGCAAAATGATCCCGTACAACTTTCACCCCGAACTCTTTTGAAAAATTCTTAAACAATTCCTCCGGCCACCACTCCGCCCAATCATAAATGTTCAGCTGGCTGCCTTCTTTGCGAACCTGATCCATGCACTCTTTGGGTACCGGGTAGTTTTTATATTTCCCGGCGGCCAGTGCGTTCGATAAAATGCTCAATGAAAAGACCATACAGAAAAATAGGGCCAGAATGCACATAATGAAATTTCTTTTTTGCATGATCAACAACCTCCTTTTTAGGGTTAAAGACCGGTGTAAATTCTACTTTCACCTCCTTTCGAGAGCTACTTTTCATGTCTCGGTATTTCTATTACTCAATAACTTTATAGGGTACTGGGGCGAAGCCCTTAACTTGGGAGTTCACCCTCTGCCGACCTGATAATTCGTTTCAGCTCAGTTGCCGCATTTGCATCAAGGGGCCTGGGTTGGTGGTTGTCTATTATCCAGCGCGTTTTTCGGGCGGCGGATTCCAACGGATCGCGAAAATCCTGATTTTCGGCCGACCAATCCTGGGTTATCCCCGGCTGCCAGAGTTGTCGCAGATTGTTAAGGGTAAATTCCCGGTCCAGAAAATGTCCCCCGGAACCGACCGCCATGATTTCTTCGACAGCCAGGGTGTCGGAATTTATGCACAACCCCTCGGACATGGTCTTGACGGCCTGGAAAATGTCGTCGTCAAACAGCAGCTTATCCGGATGCAGCAGGGTGTAGGCTTCCAGCAACCCGAAGGACGGCAGCATATCTGCGCCGGCTGCACAAACAAAAAAAGCATCGATAGCGTCGCTTTTGCCGACACTCCAATTTTGCGGATGCTGCAAATCACTGCCGCCAAAGGAGGACATCACCGGCAGGTTGTAATAATGCCCCAGTTGAACGGTACCGGCGTAGAAAAGATGCTGGATGTGAGTGGATACCAGGATCCTGCCGGTAAATGGATTCATCATCGCCGAAAACAACGGATAAAATAGCGGGGTGCCCGGGTTGATCAGTTGCAGCAGGCAGACAGAACTTAAAATTTCAGCATTTCCCAGGACCATGGTACCGGCGATTGACGCGGGCGCAGTCGAGCCTAAAACAGGCATCGATGCAAACCCGACCGGCAAGCCTGCTTCCGCAAAAACAAGGGCGGCATCGATGACGCCCTGATCATTGGCCAGGGGCGAGATCGGGCTGGCAATCAGTGAAAGCGGCGGTCGGGTTTTCAGCTGCTCACTGCTTCCGGCGATTGTTTTGGCCATTTCGATCGCGTAAGTTGCGGATTTCTGATTCACGCAGCTGACGATCTGGACATGTTTCTGGGTATTGGCGAAAGAGGCTTCGAGCTCGTGCAGCGCGATGCTCTTCACCGGACAGTCCTGGGCGGCCACCATGGGCCAGTAAAAACTGATCGAGGGTAAATAGTCGGAAATCAAGGCCATCATGGCAATATCGCTTTTTGTCGAAGGTCGCCGTCGCCCGGTCGCCCGGTCAATGGTTTGGGTTCCGGTTCCAGCGGTTCCACCATATGTTTTATGGCCGTCAAGGACAACATCGAGATCCCGGTCCCCACGGGATCCCATGGTAAAATGTCGCGGGGCGTGGGCCAGGCTTTCCATCAGCAAATCCGGTTGAATCTTAACGGTCTGGCTTTTGAAATCTACTTGCGCGCCGGCTTCGGCGAATATGTTGAGGGCTTTTTCACATGGGAATCTGACACCGGTTTCGTTCAGCACGGCTAAGGTTGCCTGATGGATCCTGGCCAAATCCTGATTACTGAGCGTCTTGATTTTCATTTCAGGTTTAATCGTAATCGGACTGATGCAGGCACTGGTGGGGCATTCTAGCGACATAGCAAGCGACTCTCCTTCACTGATATTCGCTTTTGAAATGATTCTTCACTGAATTTTCGAATTGAACAAGTTGACCGATTTTATTTTTCTATCCAGCAATTCGGCAATCTTTCATGATATGTGCAACAAGCTAATAGAACTAAATTGATTTTGCAATAAGAATGAAGACTGAAAGCAAAATTCAGATGAGGCGTGGTGAAATGTGCAGTTGCGGGTCGAAATGCTGGCGAGGTATTTTGTCAGGCTAAATCCATCAATCCAGATATTCCGTTCGGTTGCGGCCCCGATCTTTGGCGAGATAGAGCGCCTCGTCGGCCTTGGCGATCCATTCGTCAATTGAAAGCCTGCGGGTACTGGGGTCGGCCATTGCCTGGTGGCATCCAAGTGATATGGTAATTCGCACCCGGGTATCGCCGAATGCGAATTCAGCGGTCTCGATTATTTGCCGCAATCGCTCACAGAAAAGATAGAGGTCATTCCGGCTTAATTCTCCGCGCGGCAAAATAATGAATTCCTCGCCGCCATATCGTGCAAAGATGTCCTCGGGTCGTTTTTGGGCATTGACAATGCCCGCAAAACGGTTCAACACGAAATCCCCCATTTGATGCCCATAAGTGTCATTGATGAGCTTAAAATGGTCCATATCGATCATGATGATGCCGAGAGGTCTGAGATGACGGCTGGCAAAAGCCATTTCCTCGGCCGCCCGTTTCATAAAATACTGGCGGTTGAAAATTCCGGTTAAACCGTCAATGGAGGCGTTGCGATGGAGACTTTGCTCCATCCGCAGTTCGGCTTTATCCTTGTATTCAATTTTCAGCAGCGAGTGACCCACCTGGATCGGAACTCCCGGCGGTACCTGGATGCGCTGGATCTTATGGGTATTCACATAGGTCCCATTCATGGAATCCCGGTCCTCGAGGTTAAAGACATCATCCTGCCATTCGATGGCACAATGGATGCGGGAAGCCCAATCATCCTCAATAGTGATATCCGCTTCCGGCGATCGGCCAATCGTCATGTTGCCGGATCTGAGTTTATGACGATTGCCGCTGTCATGTCCGATAAAGACCACCAAATAAGGATGCATGCTGGGATCTTTTATGAAGGACCGGGTATCTTCGAGGACGGTTCGGTTGAGATCTATTGTGTCGTTTTTTTTCATAAGCAATCTGCGCAAAAACAGCGTTTATGTCTAATTTTAATAAACTTTGGGGGTTTGGTCAATTATAATGCAGAGATTATCGGATATGGGTTGCCCCGGCATTGAAAAAATTGATATTTAGGGTCGTCCGGCAATGGTGCTATGGGCGATTTCCGTGACCGCGCTCGAAAAAGTGGCCCCGGCGGGACAGCAATGGTGATGAATGCAAGTTTTAGGTGTCAGGGAACCGAGGTGCTCGGCATCTATATCAGCCTCTAGGACTAGGGTGTATAAATCGTGCTCGTCCTCGTACTCGTGCTCGTCCTCGACACTGAAAGCGGCTTAAAAGCTTCGAGGACGAGTAAGAAAGCAATAATATGATTATACGAAACGCCGATTTGTCGCAGTTTCTTTTTCGATTAAACTGGCTGTTATTCTGGCAAGCCGCGACGCTGACACCTTGTATGAAACCTCCATCTTCATTACAACAGGTTGTCAGAAACGCCCAGCTAAGGGCCTAATACGGACACAAATAGAATGAACTATATGAGAAATATGACGGAAGGTGTTTATCTTGAGCAAGCGGCCGATCACATCCATATTCGATTCGATCACCCAAGCCCTGTCATCAGTTCGGCGGTGCTGAACGGCGGCGCGGTTATCGCGGATCATATTTTAAACTTGAGTGTCAGAAATCAATTCAAAAACGGGTATGAGGTCATCCAGCCCCCGGAGGTCACCCTGGGCGAGTATTGCAGACAGTGCGGCTGGTCGGGAACCGCAGTCGGCTTGATGACCGCGGCGTCTATGGACTCTTTTCGCCTGGTTCAAGCATCGGAGCAGGGAGTGGAAATTTTTGTCCTGGTAACGACCGGTTTGTCCAATGCCAGGCGCGCCGGCGATTACGCTGAACACCGTGATATCGGCCTCTCTTGCTACCAGGCGGGGACCATCAACATTATTTGCTTAACGACCGCCGTTCTAACGCCGGCTGCCATGTTGGAAGCCGTCATAACAGCTACCGAAGCCAAGGCCGCTGCAATGCAGAATATGGGTATCAAAAGCCCGGTTTCCGGGGCGCCGGCCACCGGAACGGGCACCGATGCCATAGCCGTCGTCTGCGGCCACGGGACCACAATAGTTCAATACTGCGGCAAACATGTTGTCTTTGGCGAAATACTGGCGAATTTAGTCATCGAGGCCATCACGTCCTCCGTAAAAGGCTCGCATGACTGACGCCCGGCCCAATAGGCGGTTGCCCCAACCCGGAGAAGCCGGAATTGAAGTTTGAAGATTGTATATTTCTATCATCAATGACATATAAAAATCGATCTGATTCATTTCAAACCAATAACAAATAACGAATAACTACCAATTGGTTTATCTCAAGAGAGGCGTTACTTTTAACCTTGCCAAGATACGGAAATTTCTGTTAAATGGATTGCTCGAGGATAAATGTATCAAACCTTATCCACCTGAATTACAGACCAACAATTATCGTTGAACTTTATATCCGCCAAGCATCAGGTAGAGGAAATAAATCATGAAACCGATCACAAATGATCCGCCGAAAAAAAATTCAGCCGCTTCAGAATCGGCTACGAATTTCATTAAGCACCTAATAGATGAAGACTTACAGGCAGGCAAAAATGACGGCAGAGTCCATACCCGGTTCCCGCCGGAGCCCAACGGATATCTGCATATCGGGCACGCCAAGTCTATATGCCTCAATTTTGGTCTGGCCGATCAATACAACGGGCTGTGCAATCTTCGCTTTGATGATACCGATCCCAGTAAGGAAGAAGTGGAATACGTCGATTCCATTAAAGAGGACGTACGGTGGTTGGGGTACGACTGGGAGGAGCGGGAATACTATGCATCCAATTACTTCGAACAGCTTTTCGAATATGCCGTTCAGCTGATCAAAGCCGGTGATGCCTATGTCGACAGTTTAACTGCCGATGAAATCCGACAATATCGCGGCACCTTAACGGAGCCGGGCCGGAACAGCCCCTACCGGGAGCGGTCAATCGAGGAAAATCTGGACCTGTTTGAGCGCATGCGGGCCGGCGAATTTCAGGATGGCGAGCATGTGCTGCGGGCCAAAATCGATATGGCATCACCCAATATCATCCTGCGTGATCCCACCCTCTACCGCATCAAACATGTGTCACATTATCGCACCGGCAAAATGTGGTGTATTTATCCCATGTATGACTTTACCCACTGTCTGTCGGACTCGATTGAAGGCGTCACACATTCAAACTGCACCCTTGAATTCGAAACCAATCGGGCGCTTTATGATTGGGTGCTGGACCGGCTTGACGTCTATCACCCGCGGCAGATCGAGTTTGCACGTTTGAACCTGAGCTTCACCGTCTTGAGCAAGCGCAAGCTGATCCGGTTGGTGCAGGAAGGCCACGTCTCCGGCTGGGATGATCCCCGCATGCCGACCATCTCCGGTATGCGGCGAAGGGGATATACGCCTGCGGCGATTCGAAACTTCTGCGAGCGTATCGGTGTGGCCAAGGCTGACAGCACGGTGGATATGGCCTTGCTGGAGTACTGCATTCGCGAGGATTTGAATAAAAGATCGCCGCGGGTGATGGGAGTTTTACGGCCGCTAAAAGTCGTCATCGACAATTATCCGGCCGATCAGGTTGAAGTGTTGGACGCAATCAACAATCCGGAAGATCAGAGCATGGGCACCCGCAAAGTGCCTTTTTCCCGCGAACTATACATCGAGCGGGATGATTTTATGGAAGATCCGCCCCGCAAGTTTTTCCGCCTGGCACCCGGCCGGGAAGTCCGGCTGCGCTATGCCTATTTTATCAAATGCGAGGAAGTGATGAAGGACCCGGTCAGCGGTGAAATCGTGGAACTTCGCTGTACCTACGATCCCGCCACCCGCGGCGGCGACGCCCCCGACGGCCGCAAGGTCAAGGGCACCCTGCACTGGGTATCGGCTGCGCACTCATTGCCGGCGGAAGTTCGCCTTTACGATCATTTTTTTGTGAAAGAAAACCCCATTGACGTGGAGGAGGGCAAAGATTTTTCGGATTATATCAATCCCGACTCATTAGAAATTCTGCAGGATTGCCGCGTGGAGCCCAGTCTTGGGCAAGCGAATCCGGGTGACCGCTGCCAGTTTGAGCGCCTGGGCTATTTTTGCGTGGACGCCAAAGAGTCTCGGCCGGACGCGCTCGTATTTAACCGCACGGTAACTTTACGCGATACCTGGGCCAAGATATTGAAGGCCCGGAAGAAATAGGCTTGGAACCCAACCCGGGCAAGGCGTTCGCCGCGTAGCGGTGATCCCGCTAGTCCGGGGAATTGAAGATTGAAGATTGAAGATCTGTTGTATCGCTTCGCTCTGTCTTTTAAATTTGAATCGATAGCATAGCAAGAATATTCAATCCGGCTATAGCATAAATCCTGCGCAAAAATGATTTGATTTCAATAAATAGTTGAGGAATTGAGTTGGTCCAAATACCAATGATACACGCTTCTAATCCCGTCCTCCAGTTCGATCGATGGTTGCCACCCCAGTCCGGTTAACCTTGAAACATCCAGCAGTTTCTGCGGGGTGCCGTCCGGCTTGCCGTCGTCCCATTGGATGTCACCGGTGTACCCGACAATGTCGGAGATCAATTCAGCCAGTTCCAGAATGGTTTGGTCCTTGCCCCAACCAATATTGATAATTTCAGATTCATCGTAGTGTTGCATCAAGAACAGGCAGGCTGCTGCCAGATCGTCTACATGCAAAAATTCGCGCCGGGGACTGCCCGTCCCCCAGAGAACTGCGGTGGGTTGATGGGTTGATGAGTTGATTGGTTGATTGGCGGCAGGATTGGGGTGGATTGCTTTTTTTATTGGGTCGGGGATGGGACCGAAAGCGTTTTCATCTCTCTTGATCCCCGGCCAGTCGCCGGCTGCCGCCAATTTTCCCAGGTGGAATTTGCGGATCAGGGCCGGTAGTACATGCGAGGTTTCCAAATTAAAGTTGTCATGGGTTCCATAAAGATTGTTGGGCATCACGCTGATATAGCGGGTGCCATACTCGCGGTTGTAGGATTGACACATCTTCACACCGGCAATTTTTGCGATGGCATACGGTTCGTTGGTGGATTCCAGGTAGTTGGACAGAAGATATTCTTCTTTAATGGGCTGTGGGCAGTTTCTGGGATAAATGCAGGCACTACCTAAAAACAACAGTTTCTTGACGTTATTTTCATAAGATGAATGAATAGCGTTGGCCTGGATGGCAATGTTTTGGTAGATAAATTCGGCCGGAAATATATTATTGCCCCAAATGCCTCCGACTTTGGCGGCTGCCAGAAATACATACTCCGGCTTCTCTGCCTTAAAAAATGATTCGACCTGATCCTGTCGAGTCAAATCCAGTTCGGCATGGGTTCGGGTGATGATATTGACGTAGCCTTCAGTCTTCAGCCTGCGTGTGATCGCCGAGCCCACCATTCCGCGATGTCCGGCAACAAATATTTTCGCTGACTTTTCCATAGTAATTTCAGGGTCCGTTTATTTCTTCAATTTCATCGGTCCGTTAGGAATCTGTTTTACACGGTAGATCGTATTATCGGGTGGCAATAAACCAGGGATTCAGTAAATTCTCCTTGTTGTATTCGAGTGGTTGCTCGATATCATACTTATACACCTTGCCACCGGAGCATTCGACAACCGCCTGGCCGGCCGCCGTATCCCACTCCATGGTGGGGCCGGTCCGCGGGTATATATCCGCACGGCCTTCGGCGACCAGGCAGAGTTTAAGAGAACTGCCGGCTGAGATAAATTCGACTTGGCCATGCTTCTGTTTTTTTTCGTCTACAAAGGCCTCCAGTTCCGGCGTCGCGTGGGAGCGGCTCCCTGCTATGGTATAGGGTCTCTCGGCAGATGGTTTGATTGGCAGCCTTGATGAACGTTCAATTAGATCCTGAATCCTTTGAACGGAGTGATTATCAGACACCATGGCTGATTGCATCGCAATTTGTTTCTGTCCATCCAAAACCCCCGAAATCTGGCGGCTCCCGGCTTTGTATGAGCCGATTTCAGTTGATGCAAAATACAGCGTATCCCTGTCAGGCACGTAGATAACACCGGCAACCGGCTTATTGTGGTGAATCATCGCAATGTTGACGGTAAACTCACCGTTTTTTTTGATAAATTCCTTGGTTCCGTCCAGGGGATCGATCAGCCAGTAGGTATCCCACTGTTTCCTTTCCTGGTGCGGTATATCCCGACCTTCTTCGCTTAAAATAGGAATATCGAATATAGCCAGATAATTAACGATAACTTCATGGGAACGTCGGTCTGCTAAAGTTAGAGGAGATTTATCAACCTTTTCTTCAACCTCGAATTGCGCTGATCTATAAACATCGAGAATTGCAGCCCCAGCATTAATTGCAGCCTGAATGGATGTCAACAGATATACTTTATCGTTCATTTTAAGATGATCCTTTTCAATTCGGAAACGGGGCGTCAATTACCCGTCTATCAAACCAGTGTAAATTAGTGTAAAAACCTGTAAACTACTGTAAAAATTTTAAATTTTTTATGCGATATCTTAAATTTTTACTTGACTAATAAAAATTCCCTGATAGGTTCATAGCTAAAGCACATTGGCCCGCCTTGTATAGATCATCAGAATCGGCCTTATGAAAAGCCAACTACATTGGCCGATCGTGATAGAACAGGCCGGCAAGTAAAAGTAATAATGGCGATAATGGGTAGAGATAGTTCTCTATCTAATCCACCCTATGCCCTGGAACGCGGCCATCTGCCTTCCAAATCCTAACATCTGCCAAATTGTTATTGGATGAGAGATACTCCCTGGCCGTTCCAGGGCTATTTTTTTACATTACAATCCCCACATATCCCACAAAGCTATCCCCCGGTGATTTGTCATAACTGGTGGCGTAGGCTATTTCATCGGCCTGATCGGCACCCAGATTCTTAGCCGCTTCAATCGCCGTCGCCGCAGCCCCGGCGCAACAGGCATTCTGGCTTGCAAGCGCTTCGTTGATAACGTTTTGTGGTTCCAGCGCCAGCATGGCATCAATAATTCGGCGATCGTTTTCGCTGCGCACCCAATCAAGCGCCTGCCGTCCCCGGCCCCGGGAGGCAAATCCATAATTGGATCCGTAGTGGGTCAAATCCGTGGAGCCGATGACTTTGGCAGTCAGGCCCATCTCTTTTGTGAGATCAATGACAGACTTGCCGATATCCAGCGAACTCCGGGTGGGGGGCACACCCATGGCGACTATTTTGGAATTTTCAAAAAAGTGCTTGATAAAGGGCAGCTGCAGTTCAATGGTGTTGTCCTGATTAAAGCGGTCCGGCGTTTCCAGGACGAATGAAAATTTTTTAGCGAGCGCTGCCGCCAGCCTCTCCTCTACGGGAATTTCACCTAAAGGCGTTTCCCAGGCGCCTTCAGCCATCAAATAGCATTTGGAATTCGGATGAAGGTGCATACCAAAAACCACAATCACATCCGGTGCATCATTGCCTTTCAAACGACTGATGACATTGCAGGCGATACTGCCGGAAAAATACCAGCCGGCATGGGGCACGATGCCGCCCACCAGTCTGCGATCCGTTGCTTGGATGGTTTGGCCTTCTGCCAGAAAATCCGAAATCTCCCGTGCACAATCGGCGGCACTGGCGGGATACCAACTCCCCGCAAACATCGCTTTCCTGAGGTTTGACGATTTCATGTTTCACCTCCGAATTTCACGGATTTATAGTAACATTTCTCATTAAAATGGCTCATCCAGTATAAACAAACAATGTCCGGTTGTCCATGCCGATTTTTGGCTGCAAATTCAAGCATTCCTGGCGCCATAAAACAGCCTCCGGCCTGCTTGACAGCTGATCATTTATCATTATTGTTAATTTCAACTTTTCTTTTGAAAATGGATGATTATTTTGGAAAAAGGCCGGTTAGATCCAAAAGTTAAAGCTAGGAGGATTCTATGTGGGAATATACAGATAAGGTTAAAGATCATTTTTTAAATCCGCGCAATGTCGGTATTCTTGACGATGCAGACGGTGTCGGTGAGGTGGGGTCCATTGCATGCGGTGATGCGTTGACTTTTTATTTCAAACTGGATGATGACGGCAAAATTAAGGATGCCACCTTTCAAACCTTTGGATGTGCCAGTGCGATCGCATCGTCCTCCGCCCTGACCGAAATGGTTAAAGGACTCACCCTCGAGGAAGCCAAAAATATCACCAATGACGACATCGCCGAATATCTCGGCGGCCTGCCCAAGGAAAAAATGCACTGCTCTGTGATGGGCCGTGACGCGCTTGAAAAGGCGATCACCTGCCACCTCGGTGAACCTGAAAAAGAAATAGAAGGCGAGATAGTCTGTGAGTGTTTCGGCGTGACCGACGTTGAAATCGACCGGGTGGTCAGGGAAAACCACCTGTCCGCCATCGACGATGTGACCGACTATGTGAAGGCCGGCGGAGGCTGCGGCAACTGCCATGATCGTATCCAGGATATCATCGACGCCATCCTGGGAACCGAACGCCCGGCCAAGAAAAAAACACCGGTGCTGACCAATCTTCAAAAGATTAAATTAATCGAAGACAGTATCGAGCGCGAAATAAACCCGAACCTCAAAAAGGATTCCGGCCGAATGGAACTGGTCGACGTGGACGGCAACCGCGTTTTGGTTAGGATGGGCGGCAATTGCGCATCCTGTGTCAAATCCCCAATCACGCTCAAGCACTACGTTGAATCCAAATTACGGGAACTGGTATCTCCCGATCTGGTAGTCGAGGAGGTACAGTAATGGACGTCATTTATCTCGATAACAATGCCACGACCAAGGTTGCCCCCGAGGTGGTGGATGCCATGCTGCCCTATATGTCCGAGTATTACGGCAACCCGTCGAGCATGCACTCGTTTGGCGGTGATGTGGCCGCTGAAATCAAGCAGGCCCGTGAAAATATCGCCCGTCTGATCGGAGCGGATTCACCGGATGAGATCATATTCACCAGCTGTGGTACGGAAAGTGACGGTACCGCTATCCGGGCGGCCATAGAATCCAATCCCGATAAAAAACACATTATCACTTCCCGGGTCGCGCACCCGGCCATAAAAAATCTGTATGAAACGCTTTCCAAAAAAGGCTACCGGGTGACATTTGTGCCGGTCGACAATTTAGGCCGGCTTGATCTCGATTATTTCTATCAACATCTGGACGACGAAACCGCTATCGTCAGTCTGATGTGGGCCAACAACGAAACCGGGGTAATCTTTCCGGTAGAGGAGCTTTCGCGCGAAGTTAAAGACAGGGGCGTGGTCTTTCATACCGATGCGGTCCAAGCCGCTGGAAAATTAAGGATAGATGTCCAAGCCACCGGCATAGACATGCTGTCGCTTGCCGGTCATAAATTTCACGGCCCCAAGGGGATCGGTGTACTTTATGTCCGTAAAGGCACCAAATTTTCACCCTACATGATCGGCGGGCATCAGGAGCATGGCCGCCGCGGCGGCACTGAGAATGTCGCTGCCATCATTGCCCTGGGCAAAGCCGCGGAAATGGCAGTAGAGCATCTCGCGGAAAATGGCTACGAGCGAGTCGGAAAACTGCGCGACAGGCTGGAAACCACCTTGCTCGAGCAGATTCCGCAATCAATGGTCAACGGCGATCGTGAACATCGGCTCTTAAATACAAGTAGCATCGCTTTTGAATACGTGGAAGGCGAAGCGATTTTATTGATGATGAACGAGCACGGAATCTGTGCCTCTTCGGGTTCGGCCTGCACCTCGGGATCCCTGGAGCCGTCACACGTGTTGCGGGCCATGGGAGTTCCGTTTACGGCAGCCCACGGCTCCATCCGTTTCAGCCTGAGCCGCTACACCACGGACGAAGAAATCGAAGTGGTCATCGAAAAAATGCCCCCCATCATCGAGCGCCTGCGCGGCATGTCGCCGTTTTGGAAGGAAGCCATGGCAAGCAACTAGGGATTGCGGATTGCAGATTGCGGATTGCGGATTGCGGATTTTTGAGAGGAATAGATCTGATTTTAATAGATTGATGGCAGGATAATGATGGTTTACCTGTCACCTCCGATATATAGGAAAAAATATTGAAAACAATCAGCCCCACCAAAAATATTTGGTGGGGCTTCGTTTATTCAGAATAGAATGCTTCCATTTTCAACTTGACCTGGTCAAGGATCTGGTCTATATTAAAACAGTCGCAATGGAGGTCTTTAATATGACTGTTCAAGTAAACATTTATGAAGCAAAATCAAAATTATCAAAATTGATTAATCAGGTTATCGCCGGCGAGGAAGTCATCGTCGCCAAATCGGGAAAGCCGGTGGCCAAACTTGTCCCCTTTGAAAAGCCGCTCCAGAATCGAAAGCCCGGGTCGGCGAAGGGAAAATTAATTATATCTGAGGATTTCGATGCGCCACTGCCTGATGATATTCTCAAGGGATTTTATAAATGAGATATTTATTGGATACCCACGCTTTTTTGTGGTTTGTATTAGATGATCAAAGAATATCAAATGAGGCGAAATCAATAATTGAGGACAGCAAAAATAAAATTTATTTTAGTGCAGCGAGTGCCTGGGAGATCGCAATAAAAACTAAACTGGCGCGATTGAAGATTGAAGGTGAGTTTGAATCATTTATTATCGAGCAGTTATCAACAAACAGTTTCGTTCCTCTGTCGATTTCAATTTCCCATTCCCTATACACGCATCGGCTACCTCAAGTTCATAAAGATCCGTTCGACCGCATAATAATTGCCCAATCAGCACTGGAAAATCTACTACTTATTTCGAAGGATAGAGAAATTAGAAAATACGAAATAGCAATGGTTTGGTAAGAGTTCTGGAGCATTTGTTGTCAAATAAAACTGCTGGCCCGCTTGACCAATCTGCAATCCGCATTTCGAAATTCTGCTATCCGTCATCAGTCCTCTGACCTTCTCACCTTCTCAACTTCCCAACTTCTGACATCTGCCTCCTGACATCCATCATCAGTCCTCTGACTTCTGTCATCCGACCTCTGACCTCTGTCCTCTGCCCTCCGTCATCTGTCCGCTGCCTTCTGTCTCACCTTTGCCCTCAGCCACTCCAGCCAGGGCTCAAACCCCTCCCCGGTTTTTGCGGAAATTTCAAAGATCGGCATGTTGGGATGAATTTGGTGAATGCAGTCGATGGCTTTTTGCTTCTCGTAGTCCAGATAGGGCAGCAAGTCAATTTTATTCAGCAGCGCCACTTCGCACTCCCGGAACATCAGTGGATATTTCACGGGCTTGTCTTCCCCTTCCGTTACGCTTAAGACGACCACCCGGGCGTCTTCACCGATGTCGAATTCGGCCGGACAGACCAGGTTGCCGACATTTTCGACGATTAAAAGATCGATGTCATCCAGCTGCAATCCGCCGACCGCCTTTTCAATTACGTGAGCAGCCAGATGGCAATCACCGCCGAACTCATCGGTATTGATTTGTACGACCGGCGCCCCGCTGACCGCCAGCCGATCGGCATCATTGGTGGTACAGATATCACCGACGATCACGGCCGACTTGATTGCCGGCATGATGCGGGCCAGGGTTTTTTGCAAGGTCGTGGTCTTGCCCGAGCCCGGTGAACTCATGACATTAATTACAAATACGCCTTTCTCGGCAAAAAATTTGCGATTCTCATCGGCCATTTTCTCATTGACGTCCAACACTCGCCGCACAACCTTGATTTCTCGGGTACCGCTTTTTTTGGTGGTGATCCCGCGACCGCCGTCATCAGGAGGTGAATGCGGATGATGGTGATGCGTATCGGAACGGTGAAAATATCGCCGGGTCTTAACAAGTTTATCAAGATACATTGCTAGCCCTCTTCTGCTATTTCAATCGATTCGATATCGAGTTCCCGCCCGGAAATGATCTCCAGGGAACCGCTGTCGCAATTCTCGCAGCTAAATGCCGGACCGCTGATAGTCCATTGCGTGTGGCAATCCTTGCATTTGGCCACCACCGGCAACTCCTCGATGACAAGTTTGGCGCCTTCAAGCTGCGTATCTTTGACTGCCACATCGAAACAAAACCGCAGACTTTCCGGCACCACAGCGGCCAACTTGCCGATTTTTAAATTTACCGTTTCGATCTTTTGATCTGCCAGGTCCGGCGGCAGGGAGGCTGTGGCGATTTCTATGATCTGCAGCGCAATGCCCATTTCGTGCATAGATAGCGTCTCGGAAACTCTACAACAAAATGAATGTATAGAGCATTTCTAAAGTTGGAGTTGAAATGACGAATGTCGAATGTCGATTGACGAATGGTGGAATCGCCTCGCTCAGTCGTTATAAAAGAGACAGAATACATTCCTTCGACCTTCGACATTCATTATTCGACATTCGCTTTTTCAGAGTTTCGTTGTCGATTTGACCGGCCGTTTTTTGCCGGCGGCTGGGCTGACACTTGAAACCTGACACCTGAAACCTGACACCTGAAACCTTCTTTATCTAACATCTTGACGTCAAACAAAAGCCCTCAAGCACCTAAGCTCAGGGTTTACCGGAACACCTCGACACAAAGCTCCCCGAGCTCACCGAGATTTTCACAGACATGGATGCCGGCGGCGTTCATGGCCTTGATTTTGGCCTCCGCCGTTCCGCTGCCGCCGCTGATGATGGCACCCGCGTGCCCCATGCGCCGCCCGGGGGGTGCCGTTAATCCGGATATAAATCCGACCACCGGCTTGCTCATGTTGGCAGAGACAAATTCTGCGGCTTCTTCTTCGGCAGTGCCCCCGATTTCACCGACCATCACAACCCCTTGGGTATCAGGATCCTTTTCAAAGGCGTTGAGACAATCGATAAAATTTGAACCGATAATCGGGTCACCACCGATGCCGATGCAGGTTGTTTGCCCGATTCCCTTCAAAGACAGCTGATTCACCACCTCATACGTCAGGGTGCCGGAGCGGGAGATGACCCCGATCGGTCCGCCGGGTGTATGGATCGGGGCCGGCATGATGCCGATCTTGGCCTCACCGGGCGTGATGATTCCCGGGCAATTGGGGCCGATCAGGCGGGTCGTTCGACCATCCAGGTAATTCATAACCTTCATCATATCGAGCACGGGAATGCCCTCGGTAATCGCGACAATGACATCGATTCCGGCATCGGCTGCTTCCATTACCGCGTCGGCCGCAAATGCCGGCGGCACAAAAATCAGACTGCAGTTGGCACCTGTCTCATCCACCGCGTCTTTCACCGTATTAAATACGGGAACCGCATCCATCTTCTGACCGGCCTTACCCGGAGTAACGCCTGCAACGACCTGGGTCCCGTACTCAACACAGTGACGGGTATGAAACTGCCCCTCTTTACCGGTGATCCCCTGAACGACAACACGTGAGTTTTTATCCACAAAGATACTCATTTTTTTGCCTCAAACAAAGTATGACTCAAATAGTCGGATAGTCTAACTACAAGAAGATGAGAAGGTAAGAAGGTGAGAAGGTCAGGGACTAAGATACCGAGCAATTGTCTGACACGTCAAACTCTGATTTTCTCAGCTTCTGCTCTTCTTAACTTCTTAGCTTCTTTTCCCTTCAGCCTCCAACAATCTCCGCCACCTTCGCGGCGGCATCCTTTAAATCCGCTGCGGTAATCAAATCCAGGCCTGACTCGGCCAGAATTCGACGACCCTCTTCGATGTTGGTTCCTTCCATGCGCACGACCACCGGTACATTGATGCCGGTTTTGCGGGCGGCCTGCACAACACCCTCGGCCAGTACATCGCAACGCAGAATTCCGCCGAAAATATTAATCAGAATGCCTTTTACGCTCGGGTCACTCAGAATGATCCTGAAACCGTTTTCGACCATCTCGGCGCTGGCACCGCCTCCCACGTCCAAAAAATTAGCAGGCTCGGCCCCGGCATGTTTGATCAAATCCATGGTGGCCATGGCCAGGCCGGCACCGTTGACCATATTGCCCACATTGCCGTCCAGGTTGATATAGTTGAGATTGTATTGGGAGGCTTCCACATCCAGCGGGTCTTCTTCGTCCAAGTCCCGGTATTCCAATATGTCTTTGTGACGAAACAGGGCGTTGTCGTCAAAATTGATTTTGGCATCCAGGGCAATAACGGATTCGTCCGCGGTGATCACGAGGGGATTGATCTCAACCAGCGAACCGTCGTAATCCACAAACAGCTGGTAGAGGTTTCTTAGCAGGGCGACAAAGGGCTTCATGGCGGCAGCCGGTAAATTCAGGCCGAAGGCAACCTGCCGGCAGTGATAAGCCTGGATGCCTTGCAGGGGATTGATGGCAACCTTGATAATTTTTTCAGGCGTATCGGCCACCACCTCCTCGATGTCCATCCCCCCGGCCTCGCTGGCCATAATTACGATCTTGGCCAGAGCCCGGTCGGGAATTATACTCAGGTACAATTCCTTGGCAATATTCAAACCCTGTTCCACCAGCACCTTTTTTACTTCCTGCCCCTGGGGTCCGGTCTGGTGGGTGATCAGGTTCATGCCCAAGATCTGTCCGGCAATACTGTCAACCTCTTGCTCGGATTGGGCCAGTTTAACGCCCCCGCCCTTGCCCCGGCCTCCTGCGTGAATCTGAGCCTTGACCACGACGGGGTATCCGCCCAAAGTCTTAGCCACCGAGACGGCTTCATCAACACTAAGCGCCACCTGCCCTTCCGGCGTGGGCACACCGTATTTTCGGAAGAGTTCCTTGGCCTGATATTCGTGGATTTTCATGAGATACCTTTTGATTGTTTCGCCGATTGATTGAACACGCCATTTTTATTTGGTCGCAGAAAACCTGGTCCTCTGGGCCAGGTCAGAGCTAATCGGCTATGCCGTGAATCTGCTGCAAGCGGGGGCGGAATGATGGAATATTGGAATACTGGAATGCTGGGTTTAGTGCAACGGGATCTAATCGTA
>Ga0209338_1000122_pt1 | contig 32648 bp, 36 predicted proteins | sample OlaalgELextract1_FD_187374 | JGI IMG/M metagenome (GOLD analysis project Ga0209338, IMG submission 187374) | Olavius algarvensis symbiont microbial communities from Tuscany, Italy - Type A ELBA extract 1 (SPAdes) (version 2) | ecosystem: Host-associated > Annelida > Digestive system >... | reverse complement strand
GGGTATTTGTATACATGTTGCAGTGTCCTGAAATTAAGTTGTTGCTTATGGTTTTATTCGTAAAACCCGGGCACTGCAACACTTTCAAATACACCAACTTAATTTATTCCGGACAGCAGTGCGCTTTCGCGGGGATGACTATATTCGCGGGGATGACTATATTCGCCGGAATGACATTCATCGCGGGGATGTCCGGAGAGGTTCTCATTCGCTTAATACCAGGCGTCCGGGATTTCGGCCTTGCGTTTATCGATATAGCTGCGGAGCTCCTCGTCTTTCGCCGGATCCAGCGGCGGGGCCTCGTAATCGCGCAGCATCCGGTTCCAGCGCTCAAACGCTCGTTGCGCCATATCCTTGCCGCCTTCCTCCTGCCATTGCTCGACGTTATTGCTATCCGACAGCAACGCCTCGTAGTAAGCGGTTTCATAGTTAGCCATGGTATGCGCGCAACCGAGAAAATGCCCCGCCGGTTCGACCTCGGCATAAGCATCTCGCGCCAGCGCATTGTCATCCAGCGGCAAACCCGACAGCATGACCTGATAGGCGCCGAGCCGGTCGGCATCCATCACCAGTTTTTCGAACCCTGTGCACAACCCCCCCTCCAGCCAACCCGCCGCATGCAGCACGAAGTGCGCACCGCCGAGCGCGGTCGACAGCATCGAGTCGGCGCTCTCATAGGCCGCCTGCGCATCGGGCAGCTTGGACGCGGTCAGCGAACCACCGCAGCGTAGCGGCACCCCGAGCCGGCGCGCCAGCTGACCGATGACCAGATTCGATATGACCGGTTCCGGCATGCCGAAGGTGGGTGCTCCCGTACGCAAACTCATCGACGACAGGAAATTGCCCATGATGAACGGCGCCCCCGGGCGCACCAGCTGGGTAAAGGCGCCCACCATCATCGCCTCCGCCAGCGCCTGGGCAATCGATGCCGCGGTGGTCACCGGGCCCATCGCGCCGCCGAGGATGAACGGCACCACTACCAGCCCCTGGTTGGCGCCGCAGTATACCTGGGCCGCCTCGGTGACGACGCGATCGACCAGCAGCGGTGAATTGGTGTTGACATTGCCCATGATGACGCAATTTTGTTCCATGAATTCCGCGCCGTGCAGAATCCTGGCCATGTCGACCGAATCCTGCGCGCGCGACTTTTCGGTGATCGCACCCAAGTGGGGCTTGTCACCGAACTTCATATGCGCATAAACCATGTCGAGATGGCGCTTCGAGACCGGCAAATCGCAGGGCTCGACGATTACCAATCCCGAGTGATGCAGGCTCGGCAACTGGGAAACGACTTTTACCAGCTGCTCGAAATCCGTGTAACTGCCGTAACGCCGCCCTCCCTCGAGGTCGCGTACGAACGGAGGCCCATAGACCGGCGCAAACACTTGGGAGGTGCCGCCGATGTGGACCCTGCGTTCGGGATTACGGGAGTGTTGGTAGAAATCGGAAGGAGCGGTTCTACACAGCTTGCGCGCCACGCCACGCTCCAGACGCACCCGCGTCCCTTTCACGTCGGCGCCCGCGGTTTTCCAGATTTCGAGCGCTTTCGGGTCGTCGCGAAATTCTAGTCCGATTTCCTGAATGATCCAGTCGGCCTGTTCCTCGAGTTTTACCAATCCCTCTTCGCCTAAGAATTCGTAGTACGGAATTTTTCGCTGAATAAACGCCGGCGCCGATATCTGCGGACGCTTGCGCCCGCGCCCGCCGCCGCGACGCCCACCGCTGCGGGATTTGCTGGTGCCGGTCTGTTCGCTCATACGCCCCCCAGTTTTTTGCCGCTCGTCGGCGCAGCGCCGACTTAGTCGCATCGGAGACTCTCCGGCACGTCGGATCATCTCAGCAAGTCGACATGGCTTGCGCGAGGATTGCCCGGTTAAACGGATACCACTCGTTATGCCGATGTTGCATTAGGCTTGCACTATAACAATCGGTCGAAGCGCTGTGACCGCTAAATAAAATAGCAAGACACATTAAATAAACTTATGTTAATTTACGTTATGCAACATTTTCCGGCGTTAAATATCGAACCATATTTATAGGTAGCATGAAAGAACTGCGGCGCTTAATCCACTCACCGCACCACCTGTTCGTATTCGAGGTCTGCGCCCGGCTGATGTCTTTCACCCAGGCCGCCGCCGAACTCGGCGTCTCTCAGCCCGCGGTTAGCCTCGCGATGCGCCAGCTCGAACAAGCCATCGGACAGGCGCTGTTTCAGCGCCGGCATCGCGCGATCCGCCTCACCGAGGCCGGTGATCGCCTGTTCAACGAAGTATCGATTAGCCTCGAGCGCATCCTGCAAGCCGCACGTGAAATAAACCGCGAACCGTCGCTGGCACTGGTGACACTGTCGATCTCGACGGCCTTCGCCAACTACTGGGTGATGCCGCGATTAACCCGATTACATGCCGCGCTTCCCGGTATCGACCTGCGGCTGCAGGTGGTCGACCGGGATCTGGATCTCGAGCACGAAAAGGTTTCGCTTGGTATTCGGCGCGGTCGCGGCAACTGGTCGGGTTATCAGTCGGCGAGCATCGCGGGTGAAGAAATGTTGGCGATTGCGAGTCCGTCTTACCTGGCGCAATACGGCGTGCCGAATTCAATCGAGGAGTTAGAGCGGCATCATTTCATCCATCTCGAAGAACCGTATCGGCCACGCCCCAAGTGGCGCGACTGGTTCCAGGCATTCGGGCAGGAATTCATCGATAACGGCGAAGGGTTGCGGCTTAACGACTACGCGTTGGTGATCCAGGCCGCAATGGCCGGTGAAGGCGTCGCGATTGGCTGGCGCCATGTCGTCGATGCGCTGATCGCCAAGCGCATGCTGGTGCCGGTATTACCGCAGAGCTGGGTTACGGGCGAAGAATTTCACCTGATCTGGTCGGACCGAACAACGCTGTCTGAACCGGCGCAGCAGGTACGTGACTGGATCATCGAGGAAGCCCGCGTCGCGGCCCTGGTGCGCCTGCCCTGAAAATCGCGGCGGCCGATTGCTGTGGGTCGCCGGGGACGCGCCGGATGCCGACTCATGGCCGCTTGAAATTTCGGCGGGCGCGCTCGACTTCGGTTCTGACGACGCAGGACTCGATATGGTCGTTGACCAGTCCCATCGCTTGCAGAAAGGCGTAAACCGTTGTCGGACCAACGAACTTCCAGCCCATTTTTTTCAGCGCCTTTGACAATGCGACCGATTCATCCGAGGTGGAAACGGTTTGCGGCGCGGCGAGCCTTCCGGCGGCGGCTTCATAACGCCAGAAATACGCGGCCAGGGAGCCTTCCTGATTAACCATCTCCCGGGCGCGTTTTGCATTATTGATCACCGCCTCGATCTTGCCGCGATGACGGACAATACCGCTATTATTAACCCGGCGACAATATATGACGCATTCAGCCATCGCGTGTCTGTTCACAGCAAGGCATCAGAACGCCGCTGCAGTTATTCTGCAGCAAGTTCTGATAACGCCGTCTGTGGGCAGACACGCGGTGGCCTATCTTGTTTAATATCAATTTGTTAGGGGGCCCAAGAAAGCGCCAGCTCCGCGTTGCAACTCTTGCCAATGGAATAACCATTGGCGGCGAGTCGCGCCTTGATCTGACGCTTTCTTGGGCCCCTGAATACGACATATATTGTCGCCGGGTTAATAGCAATCGCGCCTCGAATTCGACCGTCGCTCGTTGCGCCCGCTGCTCGCAGGCGAGAACTTCGAGACCGAGCCAGCGAACATCGGCATCGAGCGCCAGCTCGAGCGGCCTGAAATCCGGATGCCAGGTCGCATTGAGGTATTCAAGATCCTCGAGCAGGTAGGCTGTGTAACGCGAACGCATCAACTGTTCGGCATATGCAGGCGGTTCGTCATGTGTTATAAATCGAGCGCAACACAGGTCGAAAGCTCGACCGGAATGACAAGGACAGTTCATAAACTATCGACAAAAGGAGTACTATAAACGCGGCGAAAAAAAATGTCGCCGGGTTAATATATCATCATGTCCCATGCACTAGAGGTTTTACGCAGCCGTTTCGGCTACGACGAGTTTCGTTTCCAGCAACAGCAAATTATCGACACCCTGATCGACGGCCGCGACGCGTTGGTGCTGATGCCGACCGGCGGCGGGAAGTCGCTGTGTTACCAGATTCCCGCAATCCTGCGTGAGGGCGTCGGCATCATCATTTCGCCGCTGATTGCGCTGATGCAGGACCAGGTCGACGCCCTCGCCTTGAACGGGCTCAGCGCGGCCTTCCTCAATTCGACCCAGACCGTCGAACAGCAGCAACAGGTCAGGCGGCGCCTGCGCAACAACGACATCGATTTGTTATATGTCGCGCCCGAGCGCGCGCTAAACGAGGATTTCCTACAGCTGCTAAGCGACTGCCGGATTGCGCTGTTCGCGATCGACGAGGCGCACTGCGTATCGCAATGGGGGCACGATTTCAGGCCCGATTATCAGAAGCTGACGCAATTACACGAACGCTTTCCCGGTATTCCGCGCATCGCGCTGACGGCGACCGCCGATCGGCGTACCCTGCGCGAAATCGAGCAGCAGCTGCGGCTCGAAGGCGCCGCGCGTTTCGTACACAGTTTCGACCGCCCCAATATTTTCTACCGTGTTGCCCAGGGCGACAACAACCGCCAGCGCCTGTGGTCTTTTATCCAGGGCAATCACGCCCGCGACGCCGGTATCGTTTACTGTCTGTCGCGCAAGAAGGTCGAGGAGACCGCTAACTGGTTAAGTGACAAGGGTCGCCTCGCCCTGCCCTACCATGCCGGGCTCGACAAGAATACCCGCGCCGAACACCAACGCATTTTTCTGCAGCAGGATGGCGTCATCATCGTCGCAACAATTGCCTTTGGTATGGGTATCGACAAACCCGACGTGCGTTTCGTGGCGCACTTGAATCTGCCGAAAAATCTCGAATCCTACTACCAGGAAACCGGCCGTGCGGGGCGCGACGGTGATCCGGCCGACGCCTGGATGGCCTACGGCATGCAAGACGTCATCACGCTACGGCAAATGATGGCGCAAAGCGATGCCGGCGAAGAATTCAAGCGCGTGCTGCACCACAAGATGGAAGCGATGCTCGGCTTTTGCGAACAAACCGGCTGCCGGCGTCAGACGCTGCTGGCCTATTTCGACGAAACCCTGGCCGAGCCATGCGGCAACTGCGATAACTGTCTCGAACCGCCGGCGACCTGGGACGCCACCGAGTCGGCCCGCATGGCCCTGTCCTGCGTGTATCGCACCGGCCAGCGTTTCGGCGCCAATTACGTCGTCGATGTCTTGATGGGCAATGCCAAAGACCGCATTCTACAAAACCGCCACGACCAGCTCAGCACCTTCGGCATCGGCGATCTGGACCAGAGTGAATGGCGCAGCCTGTTTCGCCAGCTGATCGCACTCGGCTACCTGTACGCGGACATCGACAACTACGGCGCGCTTAAATTGACCCCTGACTGCAAGCCGCTGCTGGCCGGAGCGACACGGCTACTATTGCGCAAATTCGAAAAGCCGATCAGGGCGGCTAAGCCTGCGGCGAAAAAGCAAGCGACCGAGCTACGCGACAGCGATACGCCGCTATTCGAGGCGTTGCGTCTACATCGCAAACAACTTGCGCTGGAACAGGGGGTTCCGCCTTACGTCATCCTGCACGACAAGACCCTGGCCGCGATTTGCGAACAGCGTCCCGACAGCATCGAAGCGCTGGCGCTGATCCCGGGTATCGGCGAGCGCAAACTCGAACTTTACGCTAAGGACTTGATCCGCATTACCCATGAACACCGGTTCGAGCCTAACGCCGATAGTGCCGATAGCTTGCCTGCTTGATTAAAAATCGGACCCGGTTTACCGGCCCTGCCGACAAGGCCGGATCGTGCTCAGACACAGCGGCTCGCGCTAAATCGGAGCCTCGACTAGTTGAGGACGTCCGGCCAGTTCTTGTTGGCTGAGCGGATGTGCCCGGGAATATCCTTGCTCCAGCGTTTTTTCACCGCCGGACTGAAATTCAGGTATAACTTGCCGTTGACGATGGTCCAGGCATCGGGATCGGTCGTCGCCGTGGCTCCTTTAGATACCGCATAGGCGCAGTATCCACCGTACTGCGGTGCATATCGTTGCGGCTCGGATTTGAATAGCGCCAGATTATCGGCGCTGGCGAACTTGTAGATGGCGCCCTGCCATTTAGTGGCGTATTTGTCCCGTCCGCGTGTCGGCTCGCCCAGCGTAAAATAAGCGACCGGGTCGTAACCCCGAATTGCGCCGTCGCCGGTGGCAAAAGTTATCGGTTTTCCCGCCACGGCGAGCGGCATGAATATCAGCGCAAATACGGCCGGCAATAATTTCTTCATTATTTTTCCTGGTTGTATGATCGAAAACTATTCGGCCCCGTGGATCGACAAAAGTTCCGGGGGCTACTGTTGCCTCAACCGATCGAGCAATTGCCGCTGCAATCGCGGTTCGACAACGGCCCGCTCGAGATTGGGCGAGCGTTCGCACACGTAACCGAATGCCACCTGCCAGAGTCGATCGAATTGTTCCCAGAAGAGTTTGCGCGCCGCCGGGAAACGGCGACCTTCACCGATAACCAGGGCATATAACCTGATTGCCTGGTCGGTGAGCCAATGGGTGCGAATAAACGCATCAAGCGCGTCCATATCCTTGACCGGCATGATCAAAGGTTTGTTGTTTTCGATCCAGGCCAGCATAACGGCCAGCATCAATGCCGCTTTATCGGGGAAATGGTTGTACACGGTCGGCTTCGACACTTCACTGGCCCTGACCACCATATCGATCGAAGTACCCTTGAATCCGTGCTCCAGGAAAAGTGGCAATGCACAGGCCACGATATGGTCTTTTTTAGATCTTTGCGCCATGCGGGGCTTGATTATCCTGATAAATTATGCAAACTATACTAAACGGTTTAGTATATGTCACCACCCAATCGCGTTTTGCACCCGGAGGCCAAGATGATTCGCAGCGACAATGGATATTTCGGCGAATTCGGCGGACGTTTCGTCCCCGAGATCCTGTTACCCGCATTAACCGAACTCGAAGACCTGTTCTTCGGTTTGCGCGACGATCCCGAGTTCTGGCAGGAATACGTAACCCTGTGCCAGGAGTTCAGCGGCCGGCCGACACCGCTGACGCCGTTGCGACGCCTGTCTAAGCAGCTCGGCGGCGCGCAGATCTGGCTCAAGCGCGAAGACTTGAATCACTCGGGCGCGCACAAGGTCAACAACGTACTGGGCCAGGGCTTACTGGTGCAGCGCATGGGTAAACGGCGTGTCATTGCCGAAACCGGCGCCGGACAACACGGGCTTGCGACCGCGATCATGGCCGCGCGCCTCGGCCTCGAGGCGACTATTTATATGGGCGCCGAAGATATCGAACGCCAATACTCCAACGTATTCTGGATGCGCCAGCTCGGGTCCGACGTGGTCGGCGTCACTACCGGGGCGCAAACCTTGAAGGAGGCGCTCGATGAAGCGCTGCGCGACTGGGCCGCATCGGTCGAGACGACGCATTACGTGCTCGGCACCGCCTGCGGTCCGGCGCCCTTCCCGGAACTGGTTTCATACTTCCAGAGCATTATCAGCGACGAGATAAAGCAACAGGCGCAAACCCAAATGGGTGGCCTGCCCGACGAAATCGTCGCCTGTGTCGGCGGCGGCTCGAATGCGATGGGCGCCTTCGGCGCCTTTCTGGAAACGCCCGAGGTGGCGCTGGTCGGGGTCGAAGCCGGTGGCTTAAGTTTAGAAGACGGCCAGCATTCGGTGCGGCTGTCACAGGATACCGGGGAAACCGGTATCGCGCAGGGTTACAAAACGCTGTTCCTGCAAAACGCTGACGGTCAGCTGGGCGATACCCACAGCATCGCCGCCGGGCTCGATTATGTCGGCGTTTCACCGATTCTCGCCTATCTGTCGCAGCAAGGTCGGGTGATCCCCGAATCGGCCACCGACGACGAAGTCACCGAGGCTTTTACTCTGTTGATGAAAACCGAAGGTATTATCCCCGCGCTGGAGTCGGCGCACGGCCTGGCCGGCGGCTTCAAACGCGCGCGCCAGATGCGGCCCGAACAAAATGTCGTCATCAATCTGAGCGGCCGCGGCGATAAGGATATCTTCAACATCGCACGCGCCTTTCCGCAACGTGAATGGACCGAATTTCTGCAACGCGAAGCCGCCCGCTCGACCGAGCTACTGGCGCAAAAGAGAGGGCATTAATCATGTTTCCCGCGCAATATGACGATTTGCAAATCATGTCCCACGCGGTGGTTGGATTTCCCAGCCTCGAGGAAAACGAAAAGGCGATCGCCGGGCTGGCAAAAGCCGGCGTCAGGTTGATCGAACTGCAAGTGCCGTTCAGCGACCCGGTCGCCGATGGCCACACCCTGGTCAACGCTTGTTACGAAGCGCTCAAACACGGCGGCTCGGTGCAGGCAACGCTCGACCTGGCGACCCGGGTGTGCACCAGTCACCCCGAGGTGACTTTCGTCTTGATGAGCTATCTGAATCCGCTTTACCGCTATGGTCTAGAGGACTTATTCAAACAAGCCACGGCGGCCGGCATCAAAGGCATGATCGTGCCCGACTGGCCGGTTGAGGAAATCGAGCCCTGGCTGCCGCAGCTCGACGCGCTGGGTCTGGCGCCGATCCTGATGGTAACCCCCAATACCGCACCCGCCAGGGTGGAAAAAATTACCCGTGCTTCACGTGGCATGATTTACGTGGTTTCGCGCATGGGCGTTACCGGCCACGAGACCCAGTGGGGGGAAAGGTTTCAGGACTATATCGCCGAAATCCGGCGGCATACCGACTTGCCGCTGGCCGTCGGCTTCGGCGTGCGCACCGCGGCCGACCTCGAGGCGCTTTCGGGCAAGGCCGAGGTGGCGGCATTCTGCTCGCAGTACATCGAGTGGCAGCGTGACCACGGCAGCGAGGTTGCCGCCGATAAAATGAAAGCGATTATTGAGACTTTTGCCTAGGGCCTGTTAGCACTATGCACAGGCGCTCCCCTCCCGGCGCCGCTGGCACACAAGCAAGATGTTCAGCCTGATAAATCTGACGGGCCTGGCCTTGCTCGGCCTGCTGGGGTTCTACTGGTGGCAGAGCGGCCTGTTCAAGGGTCGTGCGCGCGCGCTGGCGACCGCGCACTGCAGCCAACTGGGCCTCCAGCTGCTCGATCAAAGCATGGTAATTGTCGGCTTCAGACCGGTGCGCGGACCTGCCGGCAGACTGGTTTTCCGCCGCAGTTATCAATTTGAATTCTCGTCCACGGGAGCGCGGCGCTACCAGGGCAAATTGGTGCTCGAAGGCATGGCGCTCAAAACCATCGACCTGGAAGCCTACCGATTGCCCGAGTCCGGCTAATTCCTGACGGCTGCTGGTTTGTGAAATATTGTCATATTCAGATTCGACCCCTTTGTCTATAATCCGCTCCTCTATTAACCCGGCGACAATATATGTCGCCGGGTTAATAACATCGACCACCGTATTTTACCGAGACACAAGATGAAAAAATTGTTGATCATGCCTACTATCGTTAGTCTGGCCGCCATCTCCGGTTGCCAAACCTATGATGCTTATACCGGCGAAAAGAAAACATCTAAAACCGCCAAGGGTGCAGGCATCGGGGCGGGTGTCGGCGCGGTGCTCGCTTATCTTAAAAACAAGGACAAATCCAGTAAAAAACGCAAAAAGCGTATGCTGGAGGCGGCCGGTATCGGCGCGCTCGCAGGCGGCGGCATCGGTTATTACATGGATACCCAGGAAGCCAAGCTCAGAAAAACGCTCCGCGACTCGGGCGTCAGCGTCGAGCGTGACGGCGATAACATTAACCTGATCATGCCGGGCAATATTACCTTTGTCACCGCCGGGCATGCACTGAACGCCGACTTTCACGAAGTGCTGGATTCGGTCTTTATCGTGTTGCAGGAATTCAACAAAACCATCATCGTTTCCGCCGGACATACCGATAGCAGAGGTTCGGATCAATACAATCAAGGCTTATCGGAGCGGCGCGCCGAATCGGTGGCGCAATATCTGCTGGCTAAGGGCGTGGTCGCAGCGCGTATCGACTCCGCCGGTTTTGGCGAGACCACCCCGATTGCCGACAATGGTACCGCGCAGGGCCGCAGCCTGAATCGCCGGGTTGAATTGTCTCTGGTGCCGATAACCGAAGATTCCTTATAAACCACCGCCTGCGGCATCCGATAGAAGACCTTACTCAGAGTAAATATTCTTACTCTGAGTAAATCTTAGTTTTTACTCTGAGTAAATCTTAGTTTTTATTCTGAGTTATCGGGCTTGGAGTCCGGCTGCGACCGCCGTTGCATGCGCCGGCCAAACAGGAACAGTAGCGCCGCCGGAATAACTCCGAGCCACAGCGTGGAATTTAGTATGCCGCGCAGGGTCGACTCGGAAATTGCCGCCCCTGGCTCTAGTCCGGCGGCCAATCCCAATAGTAACAGCGCAAACACCAGGCGCTCGGACAGACCCTGCAGCGACAGGTAGGTAGCGCGTTGCCCACGCGTAATCCGCGGTGCAATCGCAGCCCTGACCGGCGCATGCACCAACGCCATCGGAAAGTTACGCAGGCTCACCAGCGCGAGCACCGCGGGGCTTAGCGCAATCGCCATCGCCGCGACCAGGCCCAGTTGAATGAACATCGCTACCGCGAGCACACCGACCAGTCCGAGTTTCGATTGCCAGGAAATGCTCGCCCGCGCGCCCAGTGCACCGCCAAACATCGACACCGATATCACCAGCCCCGAAATCAGCGGCGCATGCGCGGAGGCTTCGAGCAGCGGCAGCTGCAACAGCGTGATATAAGGCTGATAAAATTCGTAGACGATATGCGCCAGGGAGTAGAGCACAATCACCACCAGGAAAATCCAGCCCAGCAAAGGATCACGCAAGCGGTTAAGACAGCTCAGCAAAACCCTGGCGAAGCTTGGTGGCAAGGCAGTGGTTTCTTCGGCATGCCGCGGTTCCGCGAATCGCCATACCAGCAGCGCCATCAGACTCGCGCTGATCAACGAAAATACATAAGCCAGGCGCAGATCGATCAATCCCAGCAGCCCGCCCGACAGTGTCGCCAGCGCCAGCATGATCAAGCCCCATTGCTCGGCGTTGGCTTCTCGCTGCGCGTATTCGCGTTCGCGTCCCAGGGCCTTGAGCGAGTCGTAGTGAAATGCGGTATCGGTGCCCGATTGCATCGCTATCCCGGCGGCAAGCAGGAATTGCCCCGCCGCAAACCACCAGAACCCAGCACCGACGATAAAACAGCAATAGGATGTAATCAGCGACCCTGCGGCGATTAACAAAGTAGTACGCCGGCCGATTCGATCGGAGAAATAACCGGATGGCACTTCCAGCACAAATACCGCAAGGTAATAAACCGCCGACAATTCGATCACCTGCTCCAGCGGCAGACTCTGGCTCATGTAGAGGAAAAACACCGTAATCCAGGCGTGTCCGTCGGATACGGCACGAAACCAGGGATACAACCGGATATTGAGCTGCAGATTCGACAAGTTTTCAGGCTGAATTGAGGCGCAACGGCTAACTATAACGCAGCCACCCAAGTTATGTATCGTCAATATTCGACTAACAAACCGCACCGCCCCGATCAACGACAGGAAAATTATATTTGCATTTAGTTCGATATCGTATTATATTGTTCGAAATCGAACTAACATGGAATCAACTATGAATTTATCCCGACGTAAAACCCTGGCGCTGCTCGGCGGCGGATTTATCGTAGCGACCGGCCTGGGTGCGGCCGGTTTTGCCGGCTCCCGCAGCCCGCACCGGGCGTTGGCACCCTGGCACAGTGCCGGCGACTACGCCGATCCGCGCAAACAGGCCCTGTCTTATGCAATTCTGGCACCCAATCCGCATAACTTGCAGCCATGGATGGTCCAACTTGTCGGCCCGGATAAAGTTATCCTCTTCCGTGATCCGAATCGGATACTGCCCCATACCGATCCCTTTGCCCGTCAAATCACGATAGGTCTCGGCTGTTTTCTCGAGCAAATGACTATCGCTGCCAGCGCAAGCGGTCATCGCGTTGATCTGGATCTTTTTCCCGAGGGAGAAAACGGGCCCGTGGCAATCGCCAGATTTACCAGTGGGGCAAAACCCGATCCACTGGCGGCGCATATACTCGAGCGTCGTTCCTGCAAAGAGCCGTATCAAATGACGGCAATTGAGGAATCGCGGATTGGCGTTTTACAGAACTATGCAACCATCGTGACCGAGCCGCAACGCCTGGAGACCCTACGCGAGCTTACCTGGCAGGCGTTCGAGGTCGAAATGGCAACCCCGAATACCTATCAGGAAAGTACCGACCTGATGCGCATCGGTAAATGCGAAATCAATGCAAAACCGGACGGCATCGATGTCGGAGGCCCGATGCTGGAATCGCTCATGTTACTGGGTATAATGACGCGCGCTGATTTGACCGACGGCAATAGCGAAGCGACTAAGTCCTTTCTCGCCGAATACCAAAACATGCTGATGTCGACCCCCGCCTACGCCGTGATAACCAGCGTCAAAAACGACAGAATCAGCCAGATCGAGGCCGGCGCCGCCTGGCTGCGCCTCAATCTCAAGACCACCGAATTGGGCCTGGCGCTGCACCCGGTCAGCCAGGCTACAGGAGTATCCGGAAATGTCGCACTTATACCGACGCTGCCATCAGCTGCTCGCCAGCGACGGCGAAACCGTGCAAATGCTGGGGCGCCTGGGTTACGGTCCGACGGTAGGGCCAACTCCGCGCTGGCCGCTTGAGGAAAAACTGGTCAATGGATAAACGGGATCTCGGGCTATATTTTGTTTTCTTCAACGAAATCGGCATTATCGAACAGCTAATCCGCACTCTGCTCGAAGCCAAGTTACCAAAAGGTTTTCTGATATCGCATTTCGCGGTACTGAATCACCTGATCAGGGTCCAGGAAGGGCAGACGCCATTGGTATTGGCGCGCGCATTCCAGATACCTAAAACGACAATGACGCACACACTTGCGGTACTGCAGCGTCACGCCCTGATCGAGATGCGACCCAATCCGAAGGATAAACGCAGTAAATGTGTATTCACTACCGCGACGGGCCGCGAATTTCGCGATCAGGCGATAATCGACATCGCCCCGGACCTCGAAGCGGTGAGTCAACAATTCCCGATGGATAAAATGTCCAAGATCGTGCCGTACCTGACCGAAGTCAGGCAGTTTCTAGATAGCTATCGTGACGAACCCTAGACACTGAATGCCCGCATCGGCGCAGTTAGGCCGACTACCGCGCGGCGATAGCAGGCTTCCGCTGCCGCAGGATTATGCATTCGGACAGATTCGCGGCGCCGTGAAGCAGTTCAAATGCAGTTTTCCGATCTGTTGATATACTCTCTAATAGGTAACGGTAAAATAAGTATGAGCGTAACCAACACCCAATTCGCGATCGGCCAGGTGGTAAAACACCGGATCTTCGACTTTCGCGGCGTTATTGTCGACGTCGATCCGGAGTTCAACAACTCCGAGGAATGGTGGCTCGCGATTCCTGAAAACCTGCGCCCACGCAAGGATCAGCCGTTTTATCATTTGCTCGCCGAAAACGAATCCACGTCATACGAAGCCTATGTTTCAGAGCAAAATCTGCTGATCGACGAAACCGGTGAGCCGGTGAATCACCCCCAGATTCCCGAAGTTTTTGGCGAGTTTCTGGGTCACAGATACGCGCTGCCGCATACCTATCGGAACTAAAACAGTCATCGAGACCCGCGGTCGACAGCCGGTAACTCTACCCGGCTGCCGATTCCAGGCGCCGCAGGCGAATAAAGCATTCCTTGCGTATTCCAAATCTCTGCTGACTGCGAGCAAGCAGATACGCAGTCAACCGCTCGAGCCAGACACGAAACCGAGCGCCTTGTCGACGATGTTAAACAATGGCTCGCCCGCCAGATAGCGCGCCCAGTTAGCCAGAAACTGGTCCGCCATCGCGGTCTCGAATTCATAATAATCACCCGACATATGCGGCGATATCAGGCAATTCGGCGCCCGCCAAAAGGGACTTTCCGCCGGCAGCGGCTCTTCGACGAACACATCGAGTGCCGCGCCCGCGATACGGCCGTCGTGCAGGGCCTGCAATAAATCCGCCTCGACCACGAGCGCGCCGCGGCCGATGTTGATAAAACGCGCATGCGGCGCCATCGCCGCAAACTCGGCGGCGCCGAAGAGATTGCGCGTCTCGGGGGTTAGCGGCGTGATCAGGATGACGTAGTCGGCACGGCTTAGCCGTGCATGCAAATCACCGATCGCATGGATACGGCCGAAATCAGAACCGCCGTCACGCGCGCTACGACCGATGGCGTCGACCTGCAAACCGGCCGCTTGCAGCTGCCGGCCCACCGCGCGCCCGATCGAACCGACACCGACCACCAGCGCCTTTTTGCCCGCCAGGGTTTCCGAAAGCCGGTGATTCCATTCGCATTTTGCCTGGAACTCGAGGGTCTGCGGGAAACGCTTGGCGAAATTAAGCATCATGCCGAGCACCCATTCGGCCATTGGTAAATCGAAGATTCCGCGCGCATTGGTCAACTCGACCCTGCTTTGCACCAGGCCGGGAAACAGGGCGGCATCCACCCCGGCGCCGCACCAGTGGACCCAGCGCAGGGCGGCGGCGCTATCCCAGGCTTGCCGCAGGCTGTCGGCGCGGAAATTCCAACCGAGCAGGGCGTCGGCGCCGGGTAAAGCGGCTTGCAGTTCGTCGGTCGAAGTCGCAAATCGAATTTCAGCCTGGTCCTGCAGTTCGCGCAGGCGCGGTACCGCGTCGAAATCGCCCGCGCCCTGCACCACTAACACCGGATTCATAACCACCCTCTCAAGGCCTTCGCGGACGGATGCCCAGATTCGGCTTCAGCTATTGCGGGTCCGGACTTCGTTCATGAAGCGATCGCGGATCACCACCGGATCCATTTCGATGACCGGCACCGTGATGTTGCCCGATTCGCACTTACAGACGATGACGGTCATTTCATTTGCATCCAACGCCGCCTGCAGCGTTGCCGCGGCCTGCTCCGCCTGGCATTCGATCACCCGTTCGCAGCCGCAAGCGCTGGCGACGGCGCTCAGGGATGTCTTCCCTCCGGCGTAGGTCGGCTGGTCTCCGGTCGAACCGTAACTGCCGTTATCGATGATCAGCAGGATAAAATTATCGGCGACATTGTTGGCTATCGTCGGCAGGGTGCCGAAATTGGTCAATATCGAACCGTCACCGTCGATGGCGATCACCGGCTGGGGTTGCGCCAACGCGAGCCCCAGCCCTATCGACGAAGCCAGACCCATGGTGCCGAGCATGTAGAAGTTACTCGGCTGGTCGTCCAACTGATGCAATTCCTGGCTCGGCAGTCCGATATTACAAACCACCAGTTGATCGGTAATAACCGGAATCAGGCTCTTCAGCACCTCGCTACGAATCATCTCAGGCCCCCTTCCAGAAACTGGCGTCGGTTAAAATCGCGACCGGTTTTTTGCTCATGAAACAGTATTTTAAGATGCCGTCGAACTCGGCGATATCGTCCGCTTGATGAAAATGATAAGTGGGAATGTTGAGCTGGGCCAGCAGCGCCTTGGTATGCACCGCCATCTCTACCTGGCAGGCGACCGGCTCACCGATCTCGCCGCGGTAACTGATCAGCATCGGCAGCGGTATATGGTAATACTGAATCAGGGTCGCGAGCGTGTTGATGGTAACGCCGATGGCGGTATTCTGCATGATGATCGCCGCACGCTTGCCGCCCATGTAGGCGCCGGCGCAAAGCCCCATGCCCTCGTCTTCCTTATTCGACGGGATATGAAATATCTGCTCGCATTGCTCGATACCGTCGATTACCCCGGCCAACTGCTTACAGGGTACGGTGGTGACGAAAGACACATTGTTGGTTACCAGATCGGTAACGATTTTTGCATTGATTGACATGGTTGCCTAACACCGAACAGGGAGCGCCAGTATCCGGCTAAACGCATAAATTCTCAACTCCGGCGGATTCGCCTTAGCCATCCCCCTCAATTACTCGAATCAAGATCCCGAGAATTTTCGCTAGGGTCACGGACTTCGATAGAAATTCTACCCAGCTCGGGATTCCACATATACAGTTCGCGCTCCGCCTGAAAACTGCAAGCACAGCCGCCGCCACAGGCTTGTGGATTGCTGTATCTGGAAATCTTCCCCTTGCTGACCCAGAAGGCCAGCATGCCTCTGATCGCCTCCGGCTCGACGTCGAAATGCAGCGCCACATCCCGTAGGCTGACCTGTCGGCGGGATTTAACGTAATTTTTGAGGTCGCTCAATATCATGCGGTCTGTAACAGGCCATGCCGGCGCCGACCGGCATAAGCTCGCAATCCGATAAATAACATGACGGCATACAGCGAAACCAGGCCGATGGTTCCCAGTGCCCGTAGCGGATGCTCGCCGATGCGCGCGAATTGATAAAACAGAGTCGCCGCCACATAGGCTACCGAGGTCGTCCAGAAAGCGACGAAACCGGCCCAGGGCATACCCGCCTCGCGCGCGATGGCGCCGATGGTGGCGGCGCAGGGAAAATACAACAGGATAAACAATAAATAGGCAAAGGCGCCCGCCTGACCATCGAAACGGCTCGCCATCACCCCAAAAATTCCGCGCCCGACTTCCAGCTCGGAAGCGGCGGAACCGGTATCTTCGATATTGCCGACATCCAGGCCCAGCGGATCCAGAATGAGTTCGGACAGACCCGTCAAATTTTGCGGGATAGTCGCGGCAGCCGTCGATAGCGTCTCCAGCAAATCGAAAGACGGCTTTTCACCGGGCGCCGAATCCTGTTCGGAGATCCGCGTATAAACCGCGTCCAGTGTGCCGACCACCGCTTCCTTGGCGAGTACGCCGGTAAATATCCCGACCGTCGCCGGCCAGTTATCCGCTTCGATACCCAGCGGTGTAAACACCGGCGTCAGCGATTTCCCGACGGCGCTCAACACCGAGTTTTCGCTGTTTTCATTGCCGATAGAGCCGTCGGTTCCGATGCTGTTGAGCAGGTTCAGCGCCAGCACCATAACGACAATGACACGTCCGGCGTCACGGATAAACAACTTGACCCGATCCCAACTGCGCAGCAAGACCCCTTTCAAAGTGGGTAGGTGATAGGTCGGCATTTCCATCAGAAACCCGCTGCTTTCTCCCGACAGCAGCGAATGCTTCATCACCAGGCCGGTCAAGACCGCCATCGCGATACCGATCAGGTAGAGCCCGAACACCAGATTTTGCCCATTAGTCGGAAAAAAAGCTGCCGCGAACAGCACATACACCGGCAAGCGTGCGCCGCATGACATAAAGGGGTTCATCAAAATGGTCAGCCTGCGTTCACGCGCGCTCTCCAGGGTGCGCGTCGCCATCACCGCGGGGACATTGCAGCCAAAGCCGACGATCATGGGGACGAAGGCCTTGCCCGGCAAGCCGATGGCACGCATGAATCGATCCATTACGAAGGCCGCGCGCGCCATATAACCCGCGTCTTCCAGGAGCGACAAAAATAGATACAGGCAGGCAATAATCGGGATAAAAGTGGCGACTACCTGCAAACCGCCGCCAAGCCCCTGCGCCAGAGTCAAAATCGCCCACTGTGGGAAACCGAGGCCCGTCAGAACCTGCCCTAGCCCGTCGACAAACAGCGCGCCGGCGACACCATCGAAGAAATCGATGAAGGCGCCACCGAAATTAATCGTAAACATGAACATCAAATACATTACCAGCAGGAATATCGGCACGCCCAGAAAACGATGCAAGACCACTTGATCGATCCGGTCCGACAGATATCTTTTAGCCTTGCCTTTAACCCGCAGCACGAGTTGCGTTAGCGCATGCGCATGGCCGAAACGCGAGTCGGCGATAAACACGTCGGCCGATTCGCCGCTAATGTTCCGGATATGGGCTTGCCAGTGGGCGACCCGTTCCAAGGTCGACTCATCGATAATCTGCTGGGCGACGTCCGCATCGCCTTCGAGCAGTTTCAATGCCTGCCAATAGCTGTTGGCGCTATCATCGGCGGCGCCCAGATGCTGCCTGATTTCGGCGATGGCGGCTTCGATCTCGCAATCCTGGGCCAGACTGAATCCACCCTTGAACGGCTTGTCCACAACTTCGATCAAGGCCTGTTTCAACTCGGCAAGGCCCGCGCCGTTAACTGCAACTACGGCAACCACCGGACAACCCAGTTTCCGCGCCAGCAAATCGACATCGATTTCGATGCCCCGTTTGCGGGCGACATCCATCATGTTCAGGGCAAGCACCACCGGTACACCCATTTCCAGCAATTGAACGGTCAAATAAAGATTTCTTTCGAGGTTGGCGGCATCCACCACATTGATGACGACGTCGGCTTCGGACTCGAGCAGGAATCGACGGGTGATTTGCTCGTCCAGCGACAGCGCGTCCAGGCTGTAGATGCCGGGCAGATCGACAACCGTTACCTTACCGTACCCGCCGAGGCTGAGGCTGCCCTGTTTGCGCTCCACCGTTACCCCGGGCCAGTTACCGGTGGTCTGCCGAATCCCGGTCAAACAGTTAAACAGCGCCGACTTGCCGCAGTTCGGATTACCGGCAATTGCTATCGCGGTCATGCCGCGGGCGCTTCTGACCGCGCCCGGCCGAGCGGAACGGTCACGGGTTCGATGAATATATTGGCGGCGATCCCCGAGCCGAGCGCGACGCGGCTACCGTTGCTCAAAACAACGACTCCGTTTTGGCGTTGATGTAACACCAATATCGCCTGCCCTGCGCGAATCCCTAGACTCATCAGCTTACGCCGCAAGGTTTTATCTCCTCCGATACGGGCAACGACACCCTGAAAACCGGCTGACGGTTGATTTAAATTATAGCTTTTGTTCATAAGCTTTAATGAGAACGATTCTCATTAGCATATTTACTTTTACTTATATAGTCAATCCTCAAAATTGGCTAAATTCTCCTAAGCTGATCCAGATCAATTAAAACCCGGGACGAAAGTTTATGCCGGCCGTCGGCAGCGTCGGAATCGAAACCTGCCACGAAATGATTATTGCCTTAGATCAAGGACAGCAGCGTCCGACATACCTAAGCTGTGAGGATTCAGGCTAATTCAGTGTAATCAGATTCGCGTATGAAGATCGCTCGTTACCTTTGCTGCCGCTTCGTTACGGCCGCCATCCTGTCATTCTCCACCCAGTTGAGCGCGCTCGAGCCGATTCGTGTGACGCTCGAATTCTTGCCCAATGTCGAAAACGGCCGCCGTATCTTCGATATTTGCGCCCGCTGTCACCTGCCCGAAGCCTGGGGCAATAACGACGGCACCTATCCGCAGCTGGCCGGCCAGCATGTCAATGTATTGATGAAACAGCTGCTCGATATACGCAGCGGAAAACGGGTCAACCCGGCGATGCAGCCCTTCGTGCAGCAACGCACCATCGGCGGATATCAAAATCTGAGCGACGTAGTCGCCTACATATCGACGCTACCGATGAACCCCGCGCACGCGCAAGGCCCCTGGCCTGCGCACAGTGTTCAATACCGGGAAGGCGGCGAAATTTATCACAAGTACTGCGCCGGCTGTCACGGCAAATCCGGTGAGGGCAACAACGACTTATCCTATCCACGACTTCAAGGGCAACACTATGCCTACATGGCGCGCCAGGCGCGCCTGGTCAGAAACAACCTGCGAAAGGTTGAACCGAGTATGGCGGCACTGTTCGGGGTACTCACCACGGAGGAGTTCGACAAGGTGCTGAATTACGTTTCCTATTTACCGATTCCAACGGCGGACCTCGCGCCGGACGCCCAATGGCGTAACCCGGATTTCCAGCAATAAGGGCTATGAAAAATATCGACAAAATTAGCCGGCGGCGCTTTCTGCAGACAAGCGGCGCCGTGCTGGCAGCGAATGCGGCGCCGGCCGCCGCCGTTTCTAGTGCAGCCGGGGACGCGGCAAAGCAGACCCCGCCGGCCTTGCATAAACTATTACGCAAGGCTTCGATCCCCGCGTCCAAGGGTGCCAGAGTCGTGATCGTCGGCGGCGGTTGGTCAGGCCTGACGATGGCCAAGTACCTGCGCCGTTTCAACCCCGCATTCGACGTCCTCCTGATTGACCGGCAATCGGCTTTTGTTTCCTTCCCGGTGAGCAACGCCTGGCTGGCCGACCAGGTGAGCCTGGATTTTCTGAGCCATAGCTTTTTCGACGCCGCAAACAACCATGGCTATCACTTCTTGCAGACTACCGCCTTGGGTTTCGAGGGCGAATCGCGCCGGGTTTATACCGATCGCGGTTACGTCGAATACGATTACCTGGTACTGGCGCCGGGCATCGAATACGACTACCCGCGTATCGGCGTCGACGACGACGAGGCGCAGAGCCTGTTATTTCATCGTTATCCCGGGGGCTTCGTGACCAGTTCCGAGCTACTGACCATCAAGCATAAAATCCACCATTTTCCAGGCGGCACATTTTTGCTCAACGTACCCGACGGCGACTACCGCTGCACCGCTGCTCCCTATGAACGCGCCTGTATGGTTGCCGCTGTCTTCAAGCGCCGACGGGTACGTGCCAAAATCCTGCTACTCGATATGAACAGCGAAATTAAAATTAAAAAAGCAGGCTTCTCGCGCGCCTTCGAGCAGCTCTATGGCGACTATATCGAGTACCTGCCCAGTTCGTTGATCAGCAATGTCGATATCGAGGGTCGTAGGGTCGAGACCGAGTTCGACGAATACCCGTTCGACGACGCTATTATCTATCCGCCGGTACGCGCCTCGCGCCTGCTCGAGGAGGCTGGCATCACCGATCCCTACAGCCCGCAAAAGGCGGCCGACACCGACCCGTTCCGCTACCATCTGATCGGCGACGAACGCGTTTACGTTACCGGGGACTCTCGCTCGCAGCCATTCTCGAAAGGCGGGCACACGGCCCATTCCGAAGCCCAGTATGTCGCCGAAGTTATCGCGGCGCATGCATTGGACAAGGAGGTTCTTTGGCGCAGCCCGCAAACCATGTGTTTTTCGGCAGTGGATATCGAGCCCCTTAGGGCCATGAGCATCATCACCTACTACAAGTTCAACCGGCAAACCGGGTTGTTCGCCTTCGATCGCACGCATCTGATCGACCAGTGGGACGCGCAGGGGGCCAGGCGAGCCTGGCCTGGGCCGAGGGCATGTATCGGGACATGTTCTACGTTTAGCCGGCCCTGCGGCCGGTAGCGGATTTTGTCGACCGGAATAAGCGTATGCGGATAGGTTTTGTGTCTGAAAACGTTTATTCTGTCGCCAATCCGGCAGCTGAACAAGACCGCCGTCAAACCCCTAACGGGCACAAGCCCCGGGAGAAAATACATGTCATCTGGAAATCAGGACCAGAACCTGGCGATCTTCTGTGATTTCGAGAACGTGGCGCTAGGCGTCAGGGACGCGAGAATTAAAAAATTCAACATCAAGCTGGTGCTTGAACGCCTGTTGGTGAAGGGCACCGTCGTCGTTAAAAAAGCCTATTGCGACTGGGATCGCTATCAGGAGTTTAAAGCGGTAATGCATGATGCCGCCTTCGAATTGATCGAGATACCGCATACCCGGCAATCGGGCAAGAATTCGGCCGATATCCGCATGGTGGTCGACGCCCTCGATCTGTGTTACACCAAACACCATATCGACACCTTCGTCATCGTCAGCGGCGACTCGGATTTTTCACCGCTGGTCAGCAAACTCCGGGAGAACAACAAAACCGTGATCGGCGTCGGCGTCAAAAGCTCGACCTCCGACCTGCTGATGAACAATTGCGACGAATTTATTTTCTATGACGATCTCGCGCGTGAAGATGAATCCAGCAAGCAGCGTCAACGCAAACCGGCGGTAAAGAAAAAAGCCGCCAGTAAAACCACCGACGCCAAACCGGCCGACAGCGCCAAATCCGAGGATGAAAAACTCGACCAAGCCATCGGCCTGGTAATGGAAACCACCGAAGCGCTGCAGGCGGAGCGTGGCGATCGCGAAAAACTTTGGGGTTCGATGATTAAGCAGGCATTGAAGCGGCGGCGCCCGGGGTTCAACGAAAGCTACTATGGCGTCCGTTCGTTCAGCGATCTGCTGGAAGAAGCCGAGCGCCGCGGATTGCTGAGCCTGTCTCTGGACGAACGTTCGGGTGGTTACGTGATCGAAAAACTCAAAACCAACTGACCTGTATTCGTCTGTCCTAGGGACGGCCGCGTTGCGGCGGCCGTTGGCAAGGATCGGTAAATGATTTCCTACCTGCTGCTATTCGGTTCCGCCTTCCTGGCAGCGACCATACTGCCTTTCTATTCCGAACTGTTTCTGGTGGCAATGCTGCGTGCAGGCGGCGACCCGATTCTGCTGGTCACGGTCGCATCCCTGGGCAATACCCTGGGCGCCGTGGTTAACTGGTTGCTGGGATTATACCTGCGCCGATTTCAGGACCGCCGTTGGTTTTACTTCAGCAAACAACAGATCGATAGCGCCCAGGACTGGTTCCGGCGTTATGGATTCTGGTCGCTTTTGTTTGCCTGGATTCCGATTGGGGGCGATGCCCTGACCCTGATCGCCGGCATCCTGCGCGTGCGCCTGTGGCTGTTCCTGCTGTTGGTCGCAACCGGCAAGACCCTGCGTTACGCCGCGCTGGTTTACCTCGCCAACTGGCTGCCGACCTGATTCCGCTAGCTTCTTATCATCCACTGCAGTAGCGACCGGTGCCAGAGATACTCGACGGTACGCGAACAAGATCTTTCGTACAAAATCAACCAAGGGTGGAGCCGGACCGGCCAGCGATCGATATCGGTAACGAAAACCCCAGTCTCGTTCAGGGGTTCGAAAACTTCGAGCACTTCGGTCGACTCGATCGCCGCCAGATATTCGGCCGGCACTGCGGGCATTTGGCGGTAGGCCTCGATGAGATAGTCGAGGTATTCCCGGGTCGGTTTCAAGCCGTCCACCGCGCGCCTGGCGCGGTAGAAATAAAATTCGAACCCTTGCGCCCGCCGTTTTACCTTTTCGTGAACCTTGAAAAAGGGAACGCCCTCGAAATAATCCATACGCTCCACATCGCGTTCGAGGATTAGGTGCATGCGGCCGTATACTGCTTCTCCTGCGGCGGCGTCGGCCGAGGCATAACCGTGATCCCGGTAGAATCCGGGTTGAGTAAAACATAGACCAACGTCGTCGAGCACATAATCGAAGCTCTCGAAAATCTTGATGCGGCGCTGCTCGAGCACCGCGTGACTGAGGTTTGCGCCAAAAGCAAAGTAATGGACTTTGCGCGCGAAGCGCGGCCACAGTGCGCGTTTGACATGCGCCAGCTCACATCCGATTTTCCAGAGAATTACCCGCAGCAAGAACGATGACCTCCCAATCAATGTCAAGTTAGAGTGTCGAGACCGACAGATTATCCTCAAACAGAAATTATTTAAATATCGCATCTGACGGTAAGGCAGTAACTCATGCGCCGTGGCGATTCGACAACCACTACGCAGCCACTCCAGAAGGCACTCACACCCTCCGACCAGACTGGGTATAATCGGCGTTTTTTTACAGCTACTCAAAGGGATACCTGCAATGCCTCAAACACAATCGACCTATGCCAAGGCCCTGGCGCTTATCGACGCCGCCAACGGCGCAGACCCCAATCAGGTATCCGCGGGCGGTAAGGAATGGCCCAAGGAGTTACTCTATTCCGAACGCATGTCGGATATGCTCGAGCGCTACGCTCCGGATGCCGATGACCCGATGAAGCTCGCCATCCGCGCCCAGCATATCGAACGCTGGAAGTCTCCCCGCAGCGACTACCCGATGGATCGTATCGGCTATCTCAAATGGCGCAAGGATTTGTACAAGATTCAGGCCAACACCGCGGCCAAATTACTGTTACAGGCAGGTTATGACGACGAGGTTATCGAGCGGGTGCGCAATTCGGTGGCCAAAAAGAACATCAAAGCTAGTGCCGACACCCAATTGCTCGAAGACGTAACCGACCTGGTGTTCATGGAGCACTACATGCTCGAGTTTGTCGGAAAACACCCCGACTACAGCGAGGAAAAATGGATCGAAATCATTCAAAAAACCTGGCGCAAGATGTCCTCCGCCGCGCATGATTTTGCGCTCTCCGGCAAGATAAATCTGCCAGAGTCGCTGCTGCCGTTGGTGCAACGTGCGGTGGCGGACGCCTCGGGTCAAGACGAGACATGACAAGCAGCGACGAACGTCCCCCGCTGTGGGTCGGGCATGTCGCGATGCATAGTCCGAAGGTTAGCGAATCGAGCGAATTCATGCAGCTAATCGGGATGCGGCTAATCGCCGGCGACGATGAGTTCGCGGTGCTCGAAATGCGCGGCGGCACTCATCTGGTAGTGACTTCGGATGCCGAATCCAACCTCATCGGGGGAGGTTTCGACCTCATGGTTGACGACCTAGACGCTACCCACGAACGCTTTACCCTATTGGGGTTGGCGCCAGGCGCAATCGAGCGTGGACAGATTCACGATTGCTTCGAGCTGCGTGAACCCGGCGGCAGCCTGATCACCTTCAACTCCAGCCACGTGGGAGATTTACCGGTTTGATTCAAAGCGGCGCGAGCAGCCCCGCCCAGACTTACCCTTGCCCGGATACGGGTTACAACCGTGCCAATCCCGGTTAATATTGAGACCGCAATAATATCCGCCATGCGGCTGGAACTGGAGTCATCGGATGTCCTGGCAAAATAAAGTTCTGCGCGTCGATTTGAGCACCGCCAGCTGTACTGTCGAAGCTCTGCGGCTTGACTGGGCACAGGCATACCTGGGTCAACGCGGCCTTGGCAGCAAATATTTCACCGAGGAAGTGGACCCGCGCGTCGACCCACTGTCACCGGAAAACAAGCTGATCATCGCCACCGGTCCCCTGACCGCAACCTCTGCGCCCACCGGCGGACGCTCTTCCGCGATTACCAAGGGCGCCCTGACCGGTGCAATTGCCGCATCCAATACCGGCGGCATGTTCGGCGCCGAGCTTAAGCAGGCCGGTTATGACTTAGTGATTATCGAAGGGCAGGCGCAAGCGCCGGTCTATTTATGGATTCGCGACGAACAGGTCGAACTGCGTTCGGCCGAAGCGCTGTGGGGGCAATCGGTATGGCAAACCGAACCCTGGTTGCGGCGCGAGCTCGGTGAACCCCAGGCGAAAATTGCCAGCATCGGACGCGCCGGCGAAATCGGCGTCAAGTACGCCTGTATCGTCAACGACATGGACCGCGCCTACGGGCGTTCCGGGGTCGGTGCGGTAATGGGTTCCAAGCGGCTCAAGGCGATCGCCGTGCGCGGCTCCTGCGGGGTGCAGGTACGCGATCCGGAACGATTTCAGCAGGCTGTGCATAACACCATGGCGGTGATGCAGCCGAGCCCGGTGCGCAAGCGATTCACCACGCGCGGCACCCACAACATGATGGATGTCACCAACCGCTTTGGCGCCCTGCCGACGCGCAATTGCCGCGACGTGCAGTTCGAGGGTGTCGCATCGATAAATGCCGATGCGGTTACACTAAAGCGCCGCAGCGACGGCAAACCCAGCCTGCAGGGCAACAAGGCCTGCTTCGCCTGCACCATCGGCTGTGGCCGCATCGCCACCATCGATCCGGCTTCCCCGCTGGTGAACGGTAACGACCCCGAGGGCGCCGACCGCGCGCGTTATCGCCCACCCTCGGGCGGTCTCGAGTATGAAACTGCCTATGCCTTCGGCCCGATGTGCGGGGTCGACGATCTGGACGCGCTGAATTACGTCAACTTTCTCAGCAATGAACAGGGCCTGGATCCGATTTCGCTTGGAGTCTCGATCGCCGCGGCGATGGAATTATTCGAGGAAGGCGCCATAACGCTCGCAGATACCGACGGGCTCGAGTTGCGCTTCGCCAGTGCCGAGGCACTGGTGCGCGCCGCCGAGTTGACTGCTATCGGCGCGGGCATCGGCGCCGACATCGGTCTCGGGGCCGCCCGGCTGTGCCGGAAATACGGCCGTCCGGAGCTGGCAATGGTAGTCAAAGGCCAGGAGTTCCCCGGTTACGACCCACGGGCACTGAAAGGCATGGCACTGGCTTACGCGACATCGAACCGCAGCTGCTGTCATATGCGCGCGCGGCCTCTGGTAGACGATTTTGCCAATGTCACCACCGAGGGCAAAGCCGAAATGGTCAAAACCACGCAAGATCTGGTGGCTGCGATCGACAGTTCCGGCATTTGCGTGTTTACCAATGCCATGTTCCCGTCCGAGCAGCTCGCCGAAATGCTCAACGCCGCCTGTGACGGCGGCTGGGATCTGCAGCGCTTACACCGCGTCGGCGAACGCATCTGGAATCTGGAACGGCGCTTCAACCTGGCGGCGGGATTCAGCAAGTCCGACGATCGACTGCCCGAGCGCACCGTCACCGAACCCGCGCGTGGCGGGGCAGGCAGCGGCCAAGTGGCCGATTTGTCGATCATGCTTAACGAATACTACCAATTGCGCGGCTGGGGTGAGGACGGCGTACCGCTGGCCGCCACCCTCGATCGCCTGGCGCTTTGATACAACCCGCATGGCGATCGAAATTACCCTGTTCGGCTTCGGTGCAGAACGCCCGGCAAGCTTCGGCGGCGACAATAAGCTGCGGCTCGAAATCGACACTCCGACGACCCCGCGGCTAGTCCTGCAGGCCGCCGGAATCGACGACGATGCAGGCCTCGTATTGATGGCACGGGATACGGTCATTCCGGCTCGGCACTGGGATCAGAAACTGGTCGAAGCAGGGGCTCAGCTGACGCTGCTGTCCGCCTTCGAAGGCGGATAAAGATGCCCTGTTTCAAGCCTCCGTTGTTATTCCTGTCCGTTGGCGAAGCCGAGCAAATGCAACAGGCTGGTGAACAGGTTGAAGATTGACACAAAAAGCGTCACCGTCGCCATGACGTAATTGGTCTCGCCGCCGCGGATGATGCTACTGGTCTGGTACAGTATCAGACCCGACATCAACACAATGAACATCGCAGATACCGCCAGCGACAGGCCGGGCATTTCGAAGAAAATCGCGCCCAACCCCGCCAGAAACCCAACCAGGATGCCAACTATAAGATAACCGCCGATAAAGCTGAAATCCCTGCGGCTAAGCAATGCGTAACCCGACAGCCCAAGGAAAATGGCGCCGGTCGAAGCCATTGCGGTCGCGACGATCTGGCCACCGTTAGCGAGACCCAGATAACTGTTAACAACCGGGCCCAGGGTTAGACCCATGAATCCCGTCAGCGCAAACACGAATACCAGACCGAGGCTGCTGTTGCGAAACTTAGTGGTCGCAAACAACAAGCCGAAATAGCCGGCCAGCGTCAGCAGCAGTCCCGGCTGCGGCAGATTCAGCGCTATCGAAACGCCCGCCGTAAAAGCGCTGAAAAGCAGGGTCATAGAGAGCAAGCCGTAGGTATTGCGCAATACCTTGTTGGATGAAACTCCACTCGATCGCGCCTGCCTGGCTTGATTCAAAATATTCGTACTCATGAAATAACTCCGGTATATCAGGCGTATTGACCCAGGCGGTAGTGCAGCAAGCTTCCTGGCGCGGACCTGCTCCGTATATTGCGTCGCTGTCGCTTCAACCGGCGCGACACGGCACGACCGACGCGCGCCGAAGCGCGATCGATGGCTTGGTAGAGATCCGAGCGGGTATCGGCGATCACCACGTCCGGCTGCCCCGACAGTTTTACCTGGATCAGGCAGCATTTGTCGTTACCGCCGCGGGGACCGTTAGTATCGGACAGGCGTACCAACACGCGTTTAATCTTTTCGTAACGGGCACCCGCGATAAATTTGAGACGTCGTTCGACGTGGACGCGCAGCGCTCGGGTCAACGAAAACTTGCGACTTTGGATATCAATTTGCATTGTCATTTCCTCTTCCTGCATTTACAGAACACAAGGTAGCGGTAGATGCAATTAAATAAAATTCGAATATTATTAAAGTATGATTCGATTTTTACGAAGCCATACCATGCCACCGCTAACGACAAACATTTGCGCTACTGCAGGGCGAAGCGCTGTATACCAGGTCGGGAGCAACCTGGAACCGATCGAAACCGGAAGACTGGTGCTCAGCTAGGTTGAAGAACTCTTTTCACTGGAAAGCGAATTGGAAGAATTAAAGACGGCGGCAAAAAAAAGCCCCGCATCGTTTTGCGGGGCGTAACAATCACCTGGAGTCGTTCGCAGGAAATGGGGGAACCTGCATTTGCAGACAGGGAGGACTGCAATGTTTCCAGGAGAGGGCCGTGCTAAATCTCGTACCGGGTACCCGCTTCGATGAGCGGCTTGGTTCGGCACGCGCCAGTGGCACGATCGAGGCCATCATAGCGGCAGGTATCCACAGCGTAGCCTGCTTTCGGACGGTCTCGGTGGCGACGGCAACAGCGCGCCGGTTTGCCTCTGTTGTCGTCCGAGACAGCGCGCAATCTTCCAGCCGGCCCGATCGGCCGCCCGATGAATCGCAAGCTTGAGATCCGAATCGATGCTTTCGCTGACGATCATTGTATTGCTTTCCAGTTCCACCCGGAGCAGGCAGCGGTAGTCGCTGGCGTAATCCGGTGAGTGAATGTCGGTTAAATATACTTCAACGAAATTGATACGATTGCCGTTAGAGCCCAGGGTGGATTTTAAGCGTCGTTCGATAAACCCGATTTGCTCGGGGAGCAAGGTAAAATTAAGCGCCCGCGTATCTATCTTCATTGTCTTCACCATCATTGCCGATTAGGTTTTATTGCAAAATAATTTAGCGTCAAAATCCTTACTAAAAAAGCCGAATAAAGTAATTACATTATTCGTATTTTTCGAATTATTAGTGAAATATGGATTGCATCTGAAACATTGGCGCCAAGCTGTTAAATGGAGGGCGGCCTGCGGCACTCGAAACCGCGAACAGGGGCAACCCACTTCAGTCCACGGCTACTTGACATCGAAAAATCGACGTGCATTGTCGAGCCTCAAGCGGCGCTGAACCCCCGCCGGCAACGCCGCTATCCAGTTGCGATGATAGGCCAGCAACTGTTCGAAATAATTCCAGCCATCGTCCGCCTGATCCCAGGTTTGGGTGCGCGTCACCTTCCACACCGGGTCGGTACCAACCAGAAAACGCTCCGGGTAATCGAGTACCAGCTCGCGCCATGCGGGTTGCAGCAAATCGTCGGCGCTGGTCAAACCGCCGTAGCGCCAGGGATCGCGTGCTGAAAACTCGATCATGACATTGTCATCACATTGTTCGAGTACGCGGCGAATATGGCTGGCGTACAGATTGCCGCCGGCATGTGCGAAGATGAGTTTCAGCCCGGGGTTTTGCCGACAGATCGCGGTAAATTTTTGTTCGTTACCCGCGTCGATATGAATCAGTACCGGAACGGAATAGCGTTGCGCCAATGCTAACAGGCCGGTAAATATCGGATTGTCGACTGCCGGCCGAAAGCCCGCCATGAAATGCAGCTCGCCGATTCCCCGGTAGCGCCCGTCGCGCAAACCTTCTTCTGCCAGCTGCAAGCTGCGTTCATTTAAATACCAGTCCTTTCTACCCAATTCGTGAGTATAGGGGGAAAAGAAAGGCACAATCAGATCGCCGCCCACCTGTTTTAGCTCCAGCGCCAGTGCCGACGGGGTGCTGCTGACCACCGCAAACGCGATATTCGCTCGTTTCAGTTTGGCAACGATCTGCTGGGCGCTGATCAGTTCTTTTTGATCCCAGTTAAAGTGCACATGGACATCGGCGAAGGGCTGCTGCGCGCGGCCGGGCATTGCCACGGCGCCCAGTATCAAGCCGATGATCAAACCTGCATAGCGTCTTCGATTGCAGATATCTAAGCGGCCTCGATATGACTTCGACCCGACATCTGCCGCAGCCGTCGCTCTACCGTTGATCTGGCATTGACTTTAAAATTCGATAAATTGCCGACGCACTCGCGTTTCAAGCAGCGGGACTGCCTGCTCCAGCACGTATTTTTTGAAATGCTCGGTCGCCTGGTGCGCCTCGAGCCCACTGGCATCATGGTATTTCTCATAGATGAAAAATTCGCAGGGGTTTTCCGGATCGACGTGTGTGGTATAGGTGATCAAGCCGGGTTCCTGGCGTGAAGCCGTACCCAGTTGTTGCAAAATTTGATGCACCTTTTCCTCGTTTCCCGGCCTCGCGGACCAAGTCACCGCCAGTACATATGCCATGCCTTTCTCCCTTGATTGATTCGAACTAGCCGCAAAAAAACCCCACCAGTTTCGGCTGCGGGCGCTGCGTGACGTTAGCCGTCCGCCACCTTCACCGACACCGGAAAATGATCGCTGTACCCGTCCCATCCCCTGAGATCCGATCTCATCGCACTGGCAATCCGGGGTTCGCGTTGCGCAAAATTCTCGGGGGCAAACAGGTTTTCCAGGTTGCAGGATCCGATGCGGTAAGTCATGTCTTATATCCTCCGTGCTGCCTGATATGTCCTCTGCCTGCGTATGCTTTATCATATAGCGTCGGGCTGCGCCCGATCATAACGACAAATCGGAGCCCACGCCATTGATACCGGACTCGCGATTGCCGGCTGCCGGGTTGCTGATGGTAGACTATCGGTTTAGCACTCCAATCAGCTTGGCTGTCAGCATCGCCGATGCGGTTGAGTGTCCGCCATCACATCAACGCATGGCGATACCGAGTCGCCAGCCGCAGCAGAGGAGGAAGCCGCCATGGGTACTCGCTACCAGAATATACTGGAAACAATCGGTAATACCCCTGTGGTCAGGATTAACAATCTGGCCCCGGATCAGGTCAACCTTTACGTTAAAATCGAAGCCTTTAACCCGATGGGTTCGGTCAAGGACCGCCTCGCCCTCGGCGTCATCGAGGACGCTGAACAGCGTGGGGAACTCAAACCGGGACAAACCGTGGTCGAAGCAAGCAGCGGCAACACCGGTATCGGGTTGGCTATGGTTTGTGCACAAAAATCCTACCCGCTGGTTGTGGTCATGGCGGAAAACTTCAGCATTGAACGCCGTCGTCTGATACGTTTTCTCGGCGCCAAGGTCGTTTTAACGCCTGCCTCGGAAATGGGGTCCGGCATGGTGGGCAAGGCCCAGGAACTGGCTGCGGCCCACGGCTGGTGGCAATCGCGCCAGTTCGAAAATCCCGCCAACGCCGATATCCATGCGCGCACCACGGCGCAGGAAATTCTGGCGGACTTTGCCGATATCGGGCTTGACTACTGGGTCACGGGATTCGGTACCGGCGGCACCTTGAACGGCGTATCACGCGTCCTCAAGGAAAAGAGTCCGTCGACCCGCATCATGCTGTACGAGCCGGACAATTCACAATTACTGAGCAGCGGCATCACGCAACCGCGCAGCGGCGGCGACATTCATCAAACGCATCCCAATTTTCGCCCGCACCTGATGCAGGGCTGGACGCCAAATTTCATTCCCGAGCTGGTCGAACCGGTAACCGCGGCCAAACACATCGACGATTTCCTCGCGATCAACGGTAATACCGCAATGCAGTGCGCACTTGACCTTGCGCAAAAAGAGGGGATATTTGTCGGCACCAGTTCGGGTGCGACCCTCGCAGGTGCATTGCAGGTAGCCGAGCAGGCCCCCGCCGGCAGCAATATCCTGTGCATGCTGCCCGATACCGGCGAACGCTACCTATCTACCGCGTTATTCGACGGCATCCTCGAAGACATGAATGCCGAAGAAATGGAAATATCCCGCTCGACCGCGGGTTACCGCTTCGATAGCGGCGACGCGGCTTCCGCAGCCCACGAGGCAGCCGCGCAACCGGAGAGACCGGAAGTCACGCTGGATCCGGCGGCAATAGCCGAAATCGACTCTACCCTGGCAGATAATCACGGTAAGGTCGTCATGTTTTCGCTCGAATGGTGTGAGTTTTGCTGGTCGGTACGCAAAATGATGGATACCTGCGAAATCCCGTACATCACAGTGGATCTCGACTCGGTCGCCTATCAGCATGGCGATCGCGGCGGCAAAATCCTCGAGGTGTTGAGTGCGCGCAATAACTGGCCGACTATTCCGCAAATCTATCTCGGCGATGAATTCATCGGTGGCGCAACCGATTTATTCGATGTCGGTAAGGCAGGCAAACTCGAGGCAAAACTCGAGACATACAACATCCCTTTCAACGAAAATATCAAGCGCGACCCGTACAGTTTTCTGCCGGCCTGGCTGCATCCGCGCTAATCCGCGGCGCCCGCAAAGGCAAGCGCCAGCTTTAAGCAGAGAACCAGTAATTTTTCAACATGCCGTCGGTGATAAACCAGGAACTCACCTACTACCGGCTATGCCGGTAGTTTGAATTAAGCCCCCAGTGGGGCTATCGGTCCAGTGCCAATCGTCCTGATTTAGCTAAACCTCATCCCAGCTCTAGTCATTCCCGTGTAAGCCTGCGCGGCTTTAGGCCCTGTGGGTCCCGGCGGGCTCCGACGTATCGGAATCTCCAAATAGCTCGTGATATAAATTGCCGACACTGCAAGATCCCGATACGTCGGACCGCCGCTTACGCGGGGATGACTCTATAGGTTGCGAGTTGTTCCGACTCGAAAGTTTGAGTCTTTTTAAAGTCCCGGCGTCACTCTTTCGTTCCG
>Ga0209338_1000121_pt1 | contig 32707 bp, 31 predicted proteins | sample OlaalgELextract1_FD_187374 | JGI IMG/M metagenome (GOLD analysis project Ga0209338, IMG submission 187374) | Olavius algarvensis symbiont microbial communities from Tuscany, Italy - Type A ELBA extract 1 (SPAdes) (version 2) | ecosystem: Host-associated > Annelida > Digestive system >... | reverse complement strand
CGAAGGAGCTGGGCGGCCAGTATGAGAAGAGTACTTGTCCATAGAGGTTGTCACTCGTAACGGTTCCCCAATACCGGGAATCATTCGATCCAGCACGGTTGTCGCCAAGAATGAAATACTCGTCCTCGCCCAGCACAACTGAATTCATATCCCCAAAGAGCTGCATGTCCAGGGTCCATCCCCTGGGCAAAACTTCCAATACCAAGTCGTAAGCCTTCTTGCTCACCTCAAATTCGCTGACAAAAAAATCCTCTCCCATCCCCTTGATATAGGCAACCGATTTCTCTATCCGTATTGTATCACCCGGAACGGCAATCACACGCTTGAGCATCAAATTGTTCTCCCACTCCTCGCGAGAGAAGGAACCCAGCATAAGGGTTTGAAAAGTCACCAGTCGAAGAAGCGAATCCAAAATCCTAAGATGCCAAGGTTGCATTTCCATATAGGGTGGTCGAAAAATAATGAAATCGCCTCTGCTTGGCGGAAATTTCAGAGTCCCCCCCCTCGTTCGAATCAGATATGGACGAACAAAAAATCGCGAGCCGGCAGGATATCCGGGACTCATTGAATCAGTTTCCAGCTTCCAGGTTTCAACAAAAAACGATGTGAACAGAAGATAGCCCAGAAGTATCACTAACACCCTTTTCAGCATGCGCGATCGTCGCCGCTTGTAGCTTTGCCTGTTTCTGTAAGATAATTTCGACGGAGACATCACCGGATGCTGCCAATGCGCTTAATAGGCCAATAGATGAAGAGGGCACGCCCTAAAATCTTCTTTGAACTAACAGGTCCGAAGTAGCGACCATCCAATGAATCGCTCCGATTGTCGCCAAGAGGCAAAAGCCAATCCTCAGGCACATAAATCCCACGTTCATAAGCAGCACTGGCATAGCCTGCCTCTTCATCATGGGGGAAAAGCAATTGATATGCATCAAAATCCAAACGCTCCATTTCATACTGATCCATCATCGTCTTTTTTAACGGGGACACCCAGTCTACTGCCGCCCTCTCAACAAGCGTACGATCGGTAATCAAACCAGTCCTATCCAGATGAAACATTTTTACAGTCGCATCCACTTTATCGTAATATTCTTCGTCGAGAAGCAGGTGGCTGCCGTATTTCTGATTCGTAAATGCCTTGAAATCCTTCTCCTCCATCAAAACAGGCCAACCTTTCGGCTGAATGTATAGTTTTCCCCGGCGAGACAAAACACGATCACCATCCATGGCAACCTGCCGCTTTATCAGAAATTGATGGGCTGTATCCCCCTCTCTAATTCGATTCAAATCCAAAAACGAAAGTGAAACCATATAGAGCACCCGCTGAGCAATCTCATGGAAAAGCGAAGGGCTCTCATACTCTGGATTTTCGAAAACAATCACCTCACCCCGCCGAGATTCCCTGAAAGCCGGTATTTTACCCATGCCCGGCAGTAATTCCGGCCCAAAAATAACTTTATCAACAAAAATTCTATCGCTCTTGCTCACCTGTCCGCTGTAAGGGTCTCTTCCACCAATTAGCGTGTCGCGCATCGAACCCGAGGGTATCTGATAAGCCTGGAGCAGATACTGATTGAGAATCAGAACCACTGCCACTGCCCACAGAAACGCATCTATCCACTCCATCAGAGTCCCCCGTCTCATATGCTTTCGCTTCTTTCTCTCCAACCTCCTAGCCCTTCTAGTGAGAAGATTCTCCGTCCAATCCCGCAAGACATCCAAGAAATTCGAGCTTTTATCACCTTTCATGCGTCATATCTTATCAGGCAAACCCTGTAATCTACCACCACATTCAAAATCATGAAGAACCATTGACCACTTTTCCAGCACAAAATTATAATCAGCGCCATGTCCGCTCAGAAAAAGCGCACAAAGAGCCGCTCTCGCTCGGCGACTCCTATCGAAAATATAAGGATAGTCCTAAAACCAATTCTTGGTATCCAACCCCGCATATACGTTCTATACATATGGTTGATTCTGATTGCGCTTGCCGTTTTCCTGCTGCTCATCCTGCCGGGGATAAGGTACAACGGCATAAGACTCACCGTCGAAAGCATTCCGCCCGACGCTTCGGTAATCATAGATGGATATCGCCTTGGTTCCACAGGAGAGGTGATTTTTGTGCCGCGCGGAAAACGGGAATTGAATGTGGAACGTTTCGGATTTGTTCCCCATAGGGAAACCGTTGACTTCCGTGGTCGAATATTTGCATCCAAACTCTTCCCGCTAAGTCTGGAACTAGATGTTGTGCTGGACGCGATAGAAGGGTACGACCACCTGGGCAGGGGAGTAAAGGAGTTCGCCGCCTGGGCAGAAACAGGGCCTGAACGGAAAAGATATGCAATTCCACCTGTGCTAACCGGCGCGGCGCGGGATGCAATCCGCAGCGGAAAGGAATCAGACCAATCCTTTATCACCGCGGCCCTGCCTATCTGTGTTGACGAGCGCCATCTCGCCGACATAATCCGTGCAGATTTCATCCTTGAAAACAAAGGTATACCCCCCGGATTGGGCAGCATAGCAAGAACAGCCATCTCTAATGCAGATTTCCCCATCTCCGCTAACGCTGTACTGGAACTGATAGACGAGAAGCGATTGTCATCATTGGGTTTAGAAAGAGCATCCAGAAACGGGAGCTTTCTCAGCATCGCTGAGAACACAGAAGCATTCTACACGGGAAGGAACGCCCCTGCCTCGACTGCTGTCTATGGCAACATCGCATTCGTTACATTGGAAGGCATCACCGCACCCCTGGGCGATATGGAATTCTACACTCAACAAGAGAAGGTTCGCAGAGGAGCTATTCCCATCAGGGCCGCAATCGATACCTTCCAAATATCCACCACCGAAATATCCAACGCACAGTTCACAGTCTTCCTGGATGAGAATCCCGAATGGGCAGTAACAAACATCGAATCATTGAAATCCCAGGAGCTTGTCGACGAAGATTATCTCTCGAGTTGGTCTTCAAGAGCACCTCCAGCCGGACTTGGAAATTTTCCCGTTACCGAGATTTCATGGTATGCTGCCCAGGCCTACAGCGAATGGTTCACCAGGCGTTATCTAGAGGACAGTCAGGCGCGTCTGCCCTCTGAAGATGAATGGGAGCTAGCCGCCCGCCAAAACCAAATTGTTCAAAACACCTCTAATCTGCCCGTGGGCATAAAACCAGTCAATGCCGCCGACAGCGGCTCCATTGGCATAACAGGCATGGCCGGCAATGTCCGCGAATGGTGTTTCAATCCTTATCGAATCAACGAAAACCGCTTCCGTTCCGCAGATGGCCGAAATAATTTCCTGGATCCCAGCGGACCCTATGCACTCCTAAGTCGCCCTGTTCGCGGAGGAGCACATATTGACGACAGCCTCGAATACCCTGCCGCTGTCCGCGGCCGTCTGCACGCAAATCGCACAAGCCCCGTAATCGGTTTCCGCATTGTGGTTGTCCCTAGATAGCTGCATAAATGGTGCCACTGTGTGGCTGCTTCACACCAACCTTCTATGTTGACCTCTGACATGGCATGTGCGAACATCCGTTCCAATGGGCGGCAAGAAGAAAAGAGCGAAAACTCCCGGTCTTCTCGGAGATAATCGAAAAGCCCGTTTTCTCTACACGATAGAGGATACCCTGGAGTGTGGCATAGAACTCCGAGGAACTGAGGTTAAATCAATCAAAGCAGCCAAGTTCGACTTCTCCGACTCCTTTATCGAAGCAAGTGGCGGGAAACTCACCCTTCGCAATCTCAGTGTTACTCCGTACAACCATGCCAGTCTATTCAACCACAAATCCGATCGCCCGCGGCAACTGCTAGCTCACAAAAAGGAAATTCTGAAACTTGAGCACAAGGTCAATGAAAAGGGCTTCACCCTCATACCTTTAAAATTCTACCTCGTCCAGGGAAGGATAAAGGTTGAACTTGCCCTCTGCCGCGGGAAAAAACTGGTTGACAAACGCCAAAGCATTAAGGTGCACGATATTCAGCGCGATATCGACCGTGATTTCAAAAACCGCTAGGCAGCTAACGGGAAAATCCCCCCCCGTTAACCCGTTAAGGAGAAGAGAAGAGAAAAGAGAGAAATCTGCCATTTATGAGAAGAAGCTTACCGCTAGCGCGGGAATTCTTTGCAATTTGCGTTCTATTGTAAGAAAACTCGGCGTTCCTTATAAAGTCCCTTATAAAGTCCCTTATAAAGTCCCTTATAAAGTCGAGATGCAAATTCATTCAAGCTTCTCACCAAACCTGACAAAATATTGTAGTACTATCTAACGCAGGCTGTTTTGTTTCCCCGCAAGATTGTTTCATCCTTGATTAATCCTTGATTATTCTCCACTTTTTACTTGACCGTTCATAGCATTCAGTGTATTCTTGCGTCCTTGGGGGTGCCCCGGTTTCGACGGGGAGATACAGGGGGTAGTATTGCAGGTGGAGCGCCAACTCCTAAAACTAGCGCACATTCAAGTGCCAAAATTGAAGATGAGATAGTTGTCGAATTCGACAATGCTCTCGCCCTGGCTGCATAAAAAGACAGCCACGGAGTCCCAGTACGCGGTTCTTGAGGACTGGTAACTCTGACATAAATCAGAACTAACCTGGGTGTCGGCCCGAGGTAGCCTGGGGACATTAATCGGGATAAGACGCGGGCGGAAGTTGGCCGCTTGCTTCGCGGACGAAAATTTATCGGCTAACTATACCTGTAGATATGCTATTTTCAGCTCACCGGACGCGGGTTCAATTCCCGCCACCTCCATCTGAAGAGGCCAAAGAGCACAGTGTCTACTCATAAGAAGAGTATGGCAAAATGCTGACTGTTTTAGTTCTTATAGAGAACGCGGGGGATTGGTCCATGAGGGACTCAGATGATGAGCTGTTCACTGACTCATATCAATCCCATGACTAAAGGACAGAACCCTTAGCGAATGACGGGGGGGAAATTCATGGCGTTTCATGGCGTTAATAAAGCTCGACCATGCATACTGCCACGAATTCGACAGTGTACTGACAATCTATCAGGTGCGTGACTTACATTTCGATGACGATGCGAGCTTCGATGCCCGTAATGCCAAATTCGAATGCCCCGATGAAGACTGCAATGCACCTCTGGTCGGCGTCAACCATGCCAGTGTTAAATTCAAGAATACGCCTCACTTTCGCCTGCTGATCGACCATAAACACTCGGAAGCTTGTGACTATGGGAACGAAAGCAACATGAAGGCCTCTGATGAATCAAAAAGGAAAGGCACTGAAAGGAATTACAAGGCATCCTATTATCCAGAAGTGCTGCTGCTCGAAAGGCAACCGCTTCCTTCCGGTACAGGGAAACCGAAGAAAAAGAGAAAGGCAGCCAATCCCCAAACCACTGTCGATGCCTCACTCTCGAATAGCAATAGTGACAATTTTTCCCCCCATAAAACCAGCTGCCTGGAACATGTCGTCGAAATATGGCTGTCGAATGACGCAGAAGTTTTGCAATATTTACCACTTACCATTGGTGACAAAAACAAAAATTACCAAAATGCCTTCAAAAACATCAATTCTTTCACCGATGAAGAAGGCTTGATTTACTGGGGACGTGTCAAATCAATCAAAGAGTATGGCGATGATTACGCCATTACATTTGAGGAGCGTCCCTGGTTCGAAGGTGAAGATCGTCAGATATCCATCTACATCCTAAATGAATTGATCGAAAGCTACCGAAAGAGAAAATTTTTCCGGTGCCGGATCGACTCATTGCTCAAAGATGGTGTTAGTGGCGTTAAATGCTTTTTCGTTGGCACATACCCCACCCTGAAAGAAGTTCCAGTAAAGACCAGTACAGGCTCTTTTCGTCCACTGGAAGTTCATCTTAAAAATCTGGATCACCTGGTGTTGAGATTTAAAGAAGATGGAGAAGATTTGTAACGACGCTTTTTGAGCAGAATAAAGATATCGGCCAGGCATTGGAAGATGCTTACCGTGGTATCGAACTCGCTAACCCTCAACTACATGGCATTTTTGGCGATGCCGGCTGGACCAGCAAGAAACGTCTGTCCGACGGACTGTTAAGCACCTTGCTTAACCACTTCAACAAAGTGAATCTCGGTGTTGCCTCTGTTCGTGATGATGACATGAGGCGTGCCTGTGAATATCTGATTAAACGCTTTGCCGATAAAGTCAATAAAAAAGCCGGTGAGTTCTATACGCCACGAACGATAGTCCGACTGATGGTGAATATCTTTGATCCACAGGCAGGTGAAAGTGTTTATGACCCAGCTTGCGGTACTGGCGGCAGCTGAAGGCCAAGATGGCCTTTTCTCTTGCTGGACATACCACAAGCCTCAACCATATTCTCCGGGGCAGTTTACGCCTTCCCGGTGGATAGGGACGGCAGGAAATTCGGCTAAATTCGATTAAATCCGGGAGGAAAACCTGATTTTTTCATTTCACCTGTATATCCTTAAACCTGTTTAACCCAATGTAGCCGGATTGCCCCTCATGGAATGTTGTCCAGTAAACAAATGACGAGCCGTTTGGACGGCCCTCAAAGAATAATGGAGTTGAAAATGGAAGACAGATGGTTGTCCGTAGATGAAATTGAAGGTGTCGCACGCTGGGGGCCATTGAGCGAAATCGAAGAGAACGACTTCAATTTGAAGAACATTGCCCGTTATGTGCAAAAGCCATTTGAAGAAGGAACCACCACAGTAGAAGAAGTCTTAAAAGATTTCCAAAACAAATTGGCAGCTCTTGAACAAGCCGAAGAGGAGCTTGAAGCCTTGTTGATTAAGGAGGATTTCGAAGTATGAAGTTGGAAAAAGCCTTTTCAGAAGACCTTGCGCTAAACATAACAGCGCAAGAAGCAGATAAACAGTTTGCAAAGGGAAACATTGAATCCAAATTTAGCTTTCAGTGTCCTGATAAAAACTGCGATGCAGCGGTTACCTGTGCCAATTTAGATCGCCCTAAAGAAAAAAGAAAACGCAATCCATATTACAAAGCTGTCGGCAAACACAGTTCCAGATGCGATATAGCAAAAAACATTGAGACCCGGAAGAAGGGCTCAAGAGTCAGAACTGACATTGACAGCGATGAATATGTTGATCGTATCATTAACTTAGATCTGCAACCGCCAAGCACTAAAAGACCCGAGCCAACAGGTAACATTCAAGGTGCAGATGATGCAGAAGGAAGAGCTCGGCCAAGCAATAATCCAGAATCTGGCGAGCACAGCATTCAACGCTCAAAAACGCCTCCGTCAGTGATTGATGATTTTTTAGCGAAAAAGTCATACCCGGTAAGGATTCCTGGAAACGGTGTAATTGACATCAATGATTTGTTCATCGAAATCAATGGGCAAGACTTATCTGACTTCAAAAACGAGTTTAGAATCTACTACGGCAAAGCCTGGTTCAATAAAAAAGAGAGTTATTATTCCATCGTTTTTGATAACAAACTCACATCAGGTGAGATTACCAAACGGCCCTCAGCTTATATGTCGATGGATAAGGCAAAAGAGTCTGGCTTCAAGCGTTTTAAGGTTGAGGAACTAGAAAACTTAGCTGATAGGACCCCCAAAACGGTCTTTATTCTCTCCGAGACTAAGCCGGAGGTAAAAAATGGCTATATCAATATAGGGTGTAGAGGCCCAGAGCATTTGCATTACCGACAATGAAAAAAATGAATTGAGAGAATCTGCTCCGGGGTGCCGCCACAGACCGGTTGGAGGCATTCGATCCCAATGGCCGCTGTGTTTATACGCGGGTTTTGGTGACGGTGGAGACCAACGACTTGATCTGGCCCGTTTGGCTGTACAATTACAAGCTCGGCCATAATACGGAAAGGATTGCCTCTGGACGCTGGTATCCAGCAAAATAGAATGAAATCGGCTTAAATCGGCAAAGAATATTTGACATCTGGCGTTCATCTAAGCATATTTGCAAGGTGAATTAAAGTGGGAGTGTTGTATTTGCGGCATTCCTTAACTGCCTCTGTTGAGGTCATGGCAAAAAGCAATAGCCCCCAAGAGGAGTATGAGACATGGCAGAAATAGATGATCGCTGGTTGTCAGTAGACGAAATATGCAAATACCTTGGGATCGGTAAAGATACCGTCTACAAGTGGATCGATAAGCACGGCATGCCCGCTCATCGCATGGGCCGCCTGTGGAAATTTAAAAAAGATCAGGTAGACAAGTGGGTTGAGGCTGGCGGCGCGGCTTCAGATCAACAGCCCGACGTGACTGAAGGAAAAAGAAATGAAGTATGATTTGGCTATAGAAAGAACTCTCACTGCACTGGAATCAAGTGCTGAGAGCAAGGAGCTTCGGGCGGCATTAACGCATTGGTTCCAATATCCCCATACTCTTCCACCATTTTTTACGGAATATCACAAAATACGTGTTCTTTCCGAACTTTTGCCGGGCTATACCAAGCCAGAGGAAATTGAAGACAGATGGAAAGTAGCCGAAGATAGTGAACCGTACCAACCTCTGCTTTCTTTATCTTGGGATGGTTTACCATATCCTCCTCCAAAGGCTTGGGATTTTACATTCATTGATCTATTTGCCGGTATAGGTGGTTTCCGCCAAGCATTCCAAGATGCGGGGGGCAAGTGTGTGTTTTCCAGCGAGTGGGACAAGTATGCGAAAAAAACATACGAGGCAAACTACGGAGAAGCACCGTATGGTGATATTCGGAAGATAGCCAAAAAGGAAATTCCTGATCACGATGTGCTTTGTGCGGGTTTTCCCTGCCAACCGTTTTCTTTAGCAGGTGTTTCAAAAAAGAACTCGCTTGGACGAAAGCACGGTTTTGAGGATGAAACCCAAGGAACGCTGTTCTTTGAAATTAAAGAGATTATTCGTATCAAACGTCCAAAAGCATTTATGCTGGAAAACGTAAAGAATCTGCTCTCACACAACAAAGGCGAAACGTTCGAAGTAATCCGGCACGCACTGGAAGATATTCTTGGCTATGTGATCAACTGGAAAGTGGTTGACGGAGCGAAGTGGGTACCCCAGCACCGGGAAAGAATATTCATTGTCGGATATGATCCTGGGCAGCTCGAAATAGGTAAAGATGAGATTATCATTCCTAGAGCGCCTGAAGCCGGTTACAACTATCCGACTCTGCCGTCGATTATTCACAAGAAGCTTGCCGGATACACCCTCGGCTCGGGTACTTGGGATACCTTGGAGCATCACAAAGCAAACCACGCTGCCAAAGGAAATGGGTTTGGCTACGGCATTCATCACTTTCCAATAGCTAATGACACTGTTACCAGGACAATTTCCGCCAGGTATCATAAGGATGGGGCTGAGATTCTGATTGCTCAAAAGGGTGACCGCCCAAGAAGACTGTCTGTAGAAGAAGCAATGCAACTCCAAGGATATGATCCTGAACACTTTGTGTTCCCGGTCTCCAAGACTCAGGCATACAAGCAGATCGGCAACAGCGTTGTTGTTCCAGCCATCCGCTCCACAGCCAAAGAAATTGCCAGAACATTCAAAGAAAGAGGCTGATCATGGGGGAATTGCAGGAACACACAGATGATCTCTTTAAAAACTGGGTGCTTTCAAATGGAGTTGTGGCCATACAACTGACGGAGAAACAGTGTTCTGTGAGTGCCGCAGATATTGTGCGTGTTGAATTCAAGGGGCAGCAGAATGCTGCCGGTGTTGTGGTGAATTCGAAGCCGTCAGATCATTTGCCTGCTCTCCGCTTCAACCGTTTTCCCTGTGATTTGAGGATAAAACTCCTGATGCCTACCAACCCGTTGCAGCGACCGGTATTGGAACTGGGAGCTTCAACCGGGGGGCGTTTCTTTACCATTGAACATGTCCCTGATTCAGATCAGATCATTATTGGTGATAAGAGCTGGTACCCGCTTGTTCCGGAAAACATCCAGGATATCCGCTCAATTCTGAAAGAAACAAAGGTTGATGGCCCGGGAACGGTTACACTCAGACAGGCTCTGGAAATTATGAAGGTGGACTACCCCTTTGTTTCAGTTGAAACTGCAACAGTGCAGTCAAATGACTTCAACGTACCGGACGCTGGATGCGATCAGGCACTGAAGCTCCTTTCAGATAACGGTTTTCAGGCTGATTTGTATCCATACCAAAAGAACGGGTTTTCTTGGCTACGGAGTGTTTCTGAAGAAGAACTTGGATGTATTCTTGCCGATGAAATGGGGCTGGGAAAAACTCTCCAGGTTATTGCTGTCCTGAGTTATTTCAAAATTGCTTGGAATCAACCCGCACTGATTATTGCTCCGGCCACCCTTCTTGAAAACTGGAGACGGGAATTTGCACGATTTTCGCCTATGATGACGGTTCATGTCCATTCCGGTAACGGACGCACCGGTTTTCCTTCACATCTGAAGAAGTATGGTGTTGTTGTGTGCTCTTACGACACCGCTGTCAGGGACCAAGGACTATTTGGCATGATAGAATGGGGATTTGTCGTTCTTGATGAAGCCCAAGCAATAAAAAATTCTGAAACACACCGTGCCATAGCTGCCAAAGGACTGAAAAGAAGGGTTGCTATTGCTGTTACCGGAACTCCCGTTGAAAACAAACTGGCGGATCTCTGGTCCATCATGGACTTCTCCTGTCCGGGGCTATTGGGCTCCCGCGAGGCATTTGACCGCATCTACGGTGATGATTATCAAAGTGCGGAGAAGCTGGAAACCATCGTCTCTCCGCTTATGCTCCGGCGTAGAGTTGCAGATGTGGCCACAGATCTTCCGGAGAAGATAATTATCCCACAGCCGGTCAATATGAGTGAGGCCGAGATTGAGAAATATGATCTCATAAAACACCAGATTGCTGATGAATATGGGAAGTCTGCCACTCTGATCTCCCTCTTGCACCTGCGTCAGTTCTGCACTCATCCGCTCCTATTGGAGGAAGATGCGAAAGATGCACACATGTCTCCGATGCAGAGCTCAAAATTCTGCCGTTTGCTCGAAATTTTGGAAGAAATCGTTCTAAACGGCGAAAAAGCGATCATCTTTACTTCGTTCATTTCCATGTCTGATCTGTTGGCCAGTGAGTTGCCAATACGATTCTCCATTCCATCCTGGCAGATTGATGGAAGAACACCTGTGGCAGACAGACAGAACATGGTTGATCAGTTTTCTGAGGTTACTGGGTCTGCAGTTCTGGTACTAAATCCCAGAGCTGCAGGTGCAGGCTTGAACATCACAGCTGCCAATCATGTAATTCACTATACGCTGGAATGGAATCCGGCAGTGGAAGACCAGGCAACTGCCCGCGCATTTCGCAGAGGGCAGACATTGCCGGTCACTGTTCACCGCCTTTTTTATCCAGATACAGTGGAAGAAGTGATCAATGACAGGCTGGACAGGAAACGGCAACTGGCCGAAACCGCAGTGGTTGGCACCGAAGCTCCAGAAGTGGAGGCTGCCGATGTTGCAAGAGCCCTTCAGTTGACTCCGCGAAACGATTCGGAAGGAGAAGATAAATGATCAACTCTTTCGAACAGCAAGGAATGTCTTCTGATATCTCGGCTCAGGGGCTCTTGCGTTACCAAACACCGAATTTCAAATAGAGGTCACCCATATGTCAATACAACCAGTAATATTTCGCTGTTCATGTATCAAGACACTGTCTGCAGTTGAAGCCAATCCTGCACGTTCCAACCAGCATGAATCTAATGGTGTAACACAGCTGAAAAGTATATTCGGCGAAGACAGGCAGGAACTTCCAGCTCTGTTCTCTTTGCGTAGGGACTCACAAGTTTTCGAGTCTGGTATTACTTGGTATGACGCAAGAGAAGCACACGCAACCAGATCTGAATACCGACTCTACTTTCAAAGCAATCCGGTTATGAACCTTGCTGCTGAAGGTGATAACATTGTGATTGATTTTGACCGGGATGGCAGCGTCCACTGTGAACTGATTCCTCAGACGAATCCGGATTATAGCGGAATAGTATCAGAATGGAGAGTCCAATGAACATACGTACGGATGCAATTGAAAAAATACTGAGCCGGAACGACACTGGAGAAACCGGAGGACACCAAGCAGGTATCCTTATACCAAAAAAGCCGGAAATTCTCTCCTTTTTCCCGGAGCTGAATAAAAATGAGAAGAATCCCCGGTTCCTGATAACATTCCATGACCACATAGGTGAACAGTGGGCTTTTTCGTTTATTTACTACAACAACAAGTTCTTTGGAGGAACCCGAAACGAATATCGCCTGACGGGCATGACTCGGTATATGAACGCCTACAATCTCAAATCAGAAGATACTCTGACTTTGTCCAGAGACAGAGATGGCTTCTACTCTGTGAAATACAAAAAGGTCGGAGATCAGGCAAAGAAAGATGGTCCTCTTAAACTGAGCAATTCATGGAAAGTTGTAAAAATATAGAACGGGAGAACAAAAAATGACACGAAAACAAACGCTACCTCCAAACCCGGCACGCCTTATAGAAGGTCTCAGGGATATCGGGTATGATTTTAACACTGCACTGGCCGATATTGTTGACAACTCTGTTGATGCGGGCGCAACAAAAATCGATATCAGGATCAATATGGACCCTGATGGAGATATCTTGGTTAGCGTTTCGGACAACGGTTGCGGAATGGATGAGCAAACCCTGTTGGACGGCATGACCTATGGTGCTCAAGGACGCGTCGACCCAAAGCGATTGGGGAAATTCGGTCTTGGATTGAAGACGGCATCGACTGCTTTCTGCAGAAGAATGTCTGTAGTTACCCGCAATACATCCGAAACCGAACTGATAAAAGCAACGTGGGACCTTGACCATTTAGTCAGCGCTGACGAATGGGAACTTTTGCTGGATTCACCCACAGGCTATGAGGAAGGTCTGTTAAATGAGGTAGCCAGCGGCTCTTCTGGGACACTTGTCATGTGGGACAAAGTGGACCGGATGATGAAAAACTATTCTGAGCTAGGCGGCAAACACACAAGAAATGCACTTAAAAAAGTTGTGACAGGCTTTGGGAGCCATGCGTCCATGGTATATCAGCGGTTTTTGAATTTTGATGATGGCCGTGCCAGAAACATTGAAATGGTTCTGAACGGACAGATTGTTTCTCCATGGGACCCGTTCTGTGAAGGTGAAATAGGAACTGAGCTTGTTGCAGAAAAGACCCTCAAAGCTGAACTCCCTGATGACAGCCCGGTGGAATTTACCATCCGGGCATTTGTTCTTCCTCGGCGGGAACATTTCTCCACACCGGAAGCAGCCAAAGACGCACGCCTGACGAACAACATGCAAGGCATTTACATATACAGGGAGAATCGGTTGATTCACTACCCTGCTGACTGGCTGGGCATGTTCACGAAGGAGCCTCACCTGTCACTATTGCGGGTTGAATTCTCATTTAACCATGAATTGGATGAAGCTTTCCAGGTGGATATTAAAAAATCCCGAATACTCCTGAACGAAGAACTGTATAACTGGGTTTTGAATGAGTTTCTTCCTGCACCGAGAAATGCAGCCAATGAGCGTTACAGAAAAGGTCAACGTAAAAAAGTTGGAGAGGAGGCAAAAGATGCACATGAAGGCTCAAATCGTTCCATTTCCGGAAAAGAGCAGGATCTGCGTAAAGCTGAGGTAACAGTTATTGACTCTGAAGCTGGAGATGTTGATGTAAAGAACAAGTCAGGTACAGTTCGTTTGAAGCTGAAAGTAGGTGAAGCATCTGCTCCTGGACAGGTCTGTGTTCAACCAGTAGATAGTATTGATGATGGAATGCTTTGGACTCCGGCTATCATTGATGGCCACCATGCTGTTCGAGTAAATACCGGACATCCCTATTATCATAAAGTCTATGTTCCCAACCTGACCTCAGATGTAACCGTTCAAGGTATGGATTCGCTTTTGTGGGCTTTGGTTGAAGCAGAACTGGGTACGATTAATGAAGCAACAAAAACTCATTTTGAAGAACTGCGCTTCGAGGTTTCCCGGCTACTGCGAAAATTGGTTGAGGATCTGCCGGAACCTGAATTGGAAGAATAACAGAGATGATTGACACGATACGTCTTTCCAAAGCTTTGACAGAGCGATTTGGCTTGGAGGTAGAAGCAACCGCATCTGTTGAGAATAACGGGCAAAAAATCACAATCAGCCCCAGCGGAATTGAACGCACCATATCTTTTAGAGTGGAGCTTCACCTTGGCTGGAGGACTGTATCAGCAGCCTTTATTCCCGGCAATTATGCTTCTGGTCTTGTTGCTGGAATGAAAGCGGCAACTCCTTCTCAGCTGGCTGCATTTGCTGTGTTCTCCGAAAGTCTGAAATCGAAAGGGGCACGGGTTTCATTACAACTGGATTCTAATAAGGTTGACTCATCTGCACCATCATCATGGCCAAAGGACTGGGGTACCATCCATATTTCCATGAAGAAGGTTGGGGTCGTAGTGGAAAAATCATCCGGGTATGATTTCAATGAAACCTTTCCGTGGGCAACCGGCTTTTTTGGTCTTGCTTTCGCTCTTCTCCCTCTTGAAGAAATTGATGAATCTGCGATTGAAGGTGATAGCGAAGGTGCAGTTCTGTTCAGGTTGGTTAAACAATATGAAAGGAGCCGAATCAACCGGGCTGCCTGTATTGAAATTCATGGAACGGCCTGCCGGATTTGCGGTTTCGATTTTGGTGCTCAATTCGGAGAACTGGGTGAAGGTTTTATTCACGTCCATCATATTGTCCCGGTTTCTGAAATGGGCGGAAATTATTCTCTCGATTCTGGAAAAGATCTTCTTCCGGTTTGTCCTAATTGCCACGCAATGCTTCACAGGCGAAGCCCCGCCCTGACTCCTGATGAGCTCCTTTGCATACATACAGGGGGATAAGATGGATCGGATCAATCGGGAGAAACGCAGCTGGAATATGAGCAGGATCAAAGGCCGGAATACCAAGCCGGAAATTTTCTTAAGGAAACTGCTCTATGCCCGAGGTATTCGATACCGTCTTCACAGGAAAGATCTCCCTGGACGACCGGATCTGGTTTTGTCGAAATTCAAAGCGGTTGTCTTTGTACACGGTTGTTTCTGGCACCTACATGAAGAATGCAGGAACTCTAAAATCCCCTCCACACGTAAGAATTTCTGGAAAAAGAACCTGGAAGGCAACCGGGACAGAGACGTGGCGAACAGAAAAGCCCTGCTCGAGCTGGGCTGGCGGGTACTGACAGTCTGGGAGTGTTCGCTTCACGCCTGCAGGCATGATCCTGGTCCGCTTATCGATCAGATTATTGAATGGCTTGTCGGTAATTCCCGGTTAGCCAAGACAACGCCGGAAGGAGAACTGCAAAATGGAAATTGATACAGATACGAGGGGCAGATAGAGATGGTTTATTCAACAACAACGGAATGGTTAACACAAAGGCCAAAGTGGCTGCAGGTCGCTGCAAAGCGCCTGCTTGAATCCGGCGATCTGAATGATGCGGCTATTTCTGATCTGGAAGTATTGTGTCAGAAGGAAGCCAATAATGAGTTTCCGGATATCGATTGCAACCTTCCCGCTGGGGCTTTTGATGCGCATGATTCTGAGGAAATACGTTTATCTTCCATCAGCGAAGTTTGCGGTGTAAACAAGTTGGCTCCTCGGACACCACTCGATTTCGGCAAGAGCAATGTTGCTGTTGTTTACGGCCTTAACAGTTCCGGAAAATCCGGCTATGTGAGGCTCCTGAAGCATGTTTGCGGAGCCCGTGATTGTATCCGTGGTCAACTGCATAAAAATGTCTTCTCACCAGAGGATACAGCGCAGAAAGCAAAAGTCTCCTTTCTTAAGGGCAGCACCCCGGCGGAACATGAATGGGCAGGCTCGGGAGTGTGTGACGACCTCTGTTCTGTTGATATTTTTGATACTTCGTTTGGCCGGGTGTTTATGGAGAGCGAAGACGAGGTCAGCTATGAACCTCCAGTCTTGTCTTTTTTCAGCAGACTGATCGATGTCTGTGAAAAAGTAGCGGCAAAGCTTGATACAGAGGCCGGTGCATTAAAATCGAAAATGCCGAGTATCCCAAATGCTCTCCCCGGCACCACCGGAGCGGCTTGGGTTGAAAAAGTCAGCGCGAAAACAACGACTGAGGATGTCAAATCCCATTGCTCTTTCTCACCGGAAAATGAAACAGAACTTGAGGGTCTTCAAAAAAGAATTTCTGTGACATCCCCCGCCAATGAAGCGAAGCAATTCAGGACTAAAAAAAGCCATGCTGATGGCCTTGTTAAGGATGTACAGACTTATCTCAGCCAACTGTCTGATGAGAATTGCAAAAGGATCATCGCAGCAAAAAAGAAATCCATTCTGAAAAAGTCAGCCGCTGAAGCAGCGGCAAAAGATGTTTTCAGTGGTGCAAAACTCGAAGGCGTTGGATCTGATGTCTGGAAAGAACTATGGAGTGCCGCACGAAAATATTCGGAAGAAGTGGCATACAGTGGACAGGAGTTTCCCCATGTTCAGGATGATTCTGTCTGTGTGCTTTGCCATCAACCTTTATCCGAGGAAGCCAAACAACGGTTCACCTCTTTTGAATCGTACATAAAAGGTGAGACACAAAAACAGGCCACAGAAGCAGCGAGAGAGGCCAAGCAGGCAATTGATGCTCTGCCTGATATCCTCCTCAGTGGCGGGGATTTAAAAACAAAAATCGACGCTGCTGGCATTGAGGATCAGGACATCATCAAGGCTTTGAATGATACCGTCACCTCTCTCCAAGACAGAAAAACCAAAGTACCGTCACTTGACTCAGAAGATGCCTTAGGGACCGCCAGCCAGTCCTCTGAATGGATTGAAGAAATACGAAAAATTTCGCAAGGCTATGAGGAGAACGCCAAGAAATATGAGGAAGATACTGAAAAGGATAATCGTGTTGAACTGCAGGCCAAATTAAAGAACCTTCAGGCAAAGAAGTGGCTCACTGAACAGAAAACAGCCATTCAGGAAGAGGTAAACCGCCTGCAGTCACTCGAACGACTCCAGGAGGCCAAAAAAAGAACCGATTCCAGAGCATTATCCAAGAAAAAGGGAGAGTTGGCAGAGGCACTTATTACAGATGCTTTTGTTCAGCGGTTTAACTACGAGCTCAAAGCCTTAGGGGCATCTCGACTCAAGGTAAAGCTCATCAAATCCAAGGTTTCAAAAGGCAAGGTCCTCCATACACTTCAGCTGGACGGAGCCGCCCACAACCTAAATGAAGTTCTAAGTGAAGGTGAGAACCGTATCGTATCAATTGCGGCGTTTCTTGCTGATGCTACAGGCAGAACCTATCCGGCTCCATTTGTATTTGATGACCCTATCTCATCTCTTGATCAGGATTATGAAGAGGCTGTCGTTCAACGTCTCTGCGCAATAGCCTCCGAAAGACAAGTTATCATATTCACCCATCGCCTTTCACTTTTAGGAATGGTTCAGGATTATGCTAAAAAGGTCGGCATTGAGCCTGAAATCATTTGCATTCGGGAGGAATCTTGGGGGACTGGAGAGCCGGGTGATACTCCGCTTTTCGCGAAGAAACCGGATAAGGCTCTCAACCAACTCATCAATGATCGACTTTCAGAAGCAAAGGAACTCCTGAATGAACACGGGAAAGAGGTTTATGAGCCCTATGCCAAGGCACTTTGCAGTGATTTTAGAATCCTTCTGGAACGTATGATTGAGTGCGAGCTGATCGCTGATGTTGTCCAGCGATACCGTCGGGCAATAAATACGATGGGGAAAATCGGCAACTTGGCCAAGATTTCAGAAGCCGACTGCAAATACTTTGACGATCTGATGACCAAGTATTCGAGGTATGAACACTCCCAGCCACTTGAAGCGTCATTTTCACTGCCGGAACCAGATGAGCTTGAAACTGACTTTGACGCGCTAAAAAACTGGCAGGCAGAATTCCAAAAGAGACCTTTGACGCCAGCTCTGCAGGAGGCTCAATGAAAATACTCCACACATCAGACTGGCATTTAGGCCGCTCCCTTTACGGACGGAAACGTTATGAGGAGTTTTCAGCGTTCCTGGATTGGCTGACTCAAACCATTGAAAATGAAAAGGTTGATGTCCTGCTTGTCGCCGGTGATGTGTTCGATACCAGCACGCCCAGCAACCGTGCGCAGGAGCTCTATTATCGCTTTCTCTGCCGGGTTGCGGCATCCTGCTGCCGTCATGTTGTGGTGGTTGCCGGGAATCATGATTCGCCGTCATTTCTGAATGCCCCGAAGGAACTGCTTCGGGCGCTGAATGTGTATGTGGTCGGCTCCATGACCGGCGTCCTAGATGATGAGGTCTTTGTTCTTCATACAGATGACAAGCCGGAGGCCGTTGTCTGTGCTGTGCCTTACTTGCGGGACAAGGATATCCGCACGGTCGAGCCGGGAGAAACCATCGATGATAAAAACGCCAAGCTCGTTGAAGGACTGAAAAACCATTACTCCGATGTTTGTGCGATTGCCGAACAGAAACGAGCCGAATTCAAAAGTGCCGGGCATGAAGGTATTCCCATCGTTGCCATGGGCCACCTCTTCACGGCAGGCGGCAAGACCGTTGACGGTGATGGTGTCCGGGAACTTTATGTGGGATCGCTGGCACATGTCGGTGAAGATGTTTTCCCCTCGTCAATCGATTACCTCGCCCTCGGGCATTTACATGTTCCTCAGGCGGTCGGCAGCGCGGAGCACATCCGCTACTGTGGTTCGCCCATCCCAATGGGCTACGGCGAAGCGACTCAGGAAAAGAAGGTCGTGCTCATTGAATTCAACAGCACCATGCCAAATATCCAAGAGCTCCCCGTACCGTGTTTTCAGGAGCTGGTCCGCATTGTCGGATCGCTGGATGATATCCATGCCAAGCTGGAGGAACTCAAAAAGGAAGAAAGCTCTGCTTGGCTTGAGATTGAATACACCGGCAACGACATCATCGGCAACCTGCGCGAGATGCTCGACGAGGCCATGGCCGACTCTGCCATGGAAATCCGACGGATCAAAAACCGTCGCGTCATGGACCGGGTGATCAGTACGGCCCGAGAAGATGAAACCCTCGATGATCTGGATGCCGGGGATGTTTTCACCCGCTGTCTGGATGCTTTTGAGGTGCCCGATGAAGACCGTGAGGAACTGACGGACTCCTATAACGAAATAATCAAGGATTTGATGGAGGAAGATATAAATGCCGAATAAATCAAAAAAAGAACCACCGTTAAATCCCGATGACCACGGATTGGAACCGGCTAAAGGGCAGTTTCTGGTTTATCAGGCAGAAGATGGCAAACTGAAGCTGGATGTGCGGTTTGAGGATGAATCGGTATGGCTAACCCAGCAGTTGATGGCAGACCTGTTCCAAAGCTCCAAGCAGAACGTAAGCCACCATATTAACTCGATTTATGAAGAAGGCGAACTCCAGCCGGAGGCAACTGTCAAAAAATATTTGACAGTTCGATCCGAGGGAAATCGCCAGGTCAAACGCATGCTGGATTATTACAATCTGGACATGATTATTTCTGTTGGATATCGGATAAAAAGCCATGTTGCCACACGTTTCCGCATCTGGGCTACCCAAAAGTTGACCGAGTTTATCAAAAAAGGATTTGTGCTGGATGACGAGCGACTGAAAAACCCGGATCTGCCTTTTGATTACTTTGAAGAGCTGGAACGGCGGATTCAGGACATCCGTACCTCTGAGCGCCGTTTTTATCAGAAAATTACCGATATTTACGCCACCAGCATCGATTACGATCCAACGCTGGATATCAGCATTGAGTTCTTCAAAACCGTGCAGAATGAAATGCACTGGGCGATCACCGGGCAGACGGCGGCGGAAATCATTCATTCCAGAGCAGATGCCGACAAACCGAACATGGGCTTGACCAATTACCGTGGTGCTAAAGTCCGCAAACAGGATGTGACAATTGCCAAAAATTACCTGAATGAGGAGGAATTAGCCGCACTGAATAATCTGGTTGAACAATATCTCATCTTTGCTCAGGGGCAGGCCATGCGCCGTGTCCCAATGCACATGAGCGATTGGATTAAAAAGCTGGATAGCTTCATGACCCTCAACGACCGGGATATTCTTACGCATGCCGGTAAAATCTCCCATGAAATGGCCAGACAACTGGCGGAAGGTGAATATGACGAATTTCACACCAACCGTCTGACTGAATCAAGTAAACAAATCAGTGACTTTGACAAAATGGTTAAGCAAATTGAATCTACGAAAAAGAAAGGGGCAAAATCATGAACAATACCCTTTCGTGGTTTAAAAATATCTGTGTTTACCAGTGTCTACCTGTGATTTTGTCGTCATGAAGATACTTGAACTGCGATTTAAGAACCTCAACTCCCTCTATGGTGAATGGGTAATAGACTTTACCGATCCCGAATATGTATCCAACGGCATCTTTGCTCTGACCGGTCCGACCGGTGCGGGCAAGTCGACAATTCTTGATGCCATCTGTCTGGCCCTGTATGGAGCTACGCCACGCCTTGGAAAAATCACCAAGAGCGGGAATGAGATAATGTCCCGCCAGACCGGTGAATGCTATGCCGAGGTACTCTTTGAATCCCAGGCTGGCCGGTTCCGTTGCCACTGGGAACAGCGCCGGGCACGGAAAAAGGCTGAAGGCAACCTGCAGGATCAGGAGCACCAGATTGCAGACGCTGATACAGGCAAGCCTGTCGAAACCAAGAAAAGCCTTGTTGGCGGTGTCATTGAAGAAAAAACCGGGATGGACTTTGATCGTTTCACCCGCTCCATTCTGTTGGCACAAGGTGGCTTCGATACCTTCCTCAAGGCTGACGTTGAGCAGAAATCCAAGATACTCGAGCAGATCACCGGTACCGAGATTTATTCGGAAATCTCACGCCGGGTTCATGAACGCCAGCGTGATGAGCGGGAAAAGCTGAATATCCTGAACGCCGAAACCTCCGGCATCGTGATTCTGGAGCCGGAGCAGGAAAAGGAAATTCAGGATGACCTTACGGCCAAGCAGAAGCAGGAGACTGAGCTTGCCGAAAAATCAACCGAAACCGGGAAGGCCATCACATGGTTGACCACTATTGATAACCTGAAAAGGGAGATTTTTAGTCTTACAGATGAAGCCGCCAAGCTGAAGGCCGATACTGAGGCGTTCAAGCCGGAACGGGCCAAACTTGAACAGGCCGTTAAAGCCGCATCACTGGACGGAACATACGCAACGCTCGCATCCCTCCGCAAGCAGCAGGCTGACGATCAGACCTCCTTAAAAACGGATGAAGCCGCACTTCCAGAACTGGAAACATCGGCAAACACACAAGCTGAGGCGCTTAAGGCTGCCGAACAAATTACCCTCAAATCCAAAGAGGATCTCAAAACAGCCGCCCCGTTGATCCAAAAAATCCGGTCACTGGACCAAAAAATTGCCGAACAGACAAAGACTGTATCGGAAGGTGCTGATGCCTGCATCAAGGGAGCCGCAAAGATTGAGACCGACAAGCAGGCCCGGTTGAAGGAACAGGAAAAACGGACTGCCGCAGAGAAAACATTGGAAGCTGCAGAGCTGTACCTCAACGAAAACGCCCGGGATGAATGGCTGATCAGTGGACTGGCCGGAGTTGAAGAACAATTCGGCAACCTGCTCGCCAAACAGCAGGAGATTACGCAGAAAGAAACTGATCTCAAAAAAGCCGATACGGTCGTGACAGATGCCACAAAGAAACTGGAGACTGCCACCAAGCAATGCTCCCTCAAAAAACAGGAGCTGGAGACCGCCGGTAAAAATCTTCAGCAAGGTAAGGAGGCCTTGAGCGCATTGCTGGGAGACAAACTGCTTCGGGAATATCGCACCGAGAAGGAGACCCTGCTTCGTGAAATGGCTTTTATCAGGAAAATAGAGGAGCTTGAAGACCACCGGGCCAAGCTGGAAGATGGCAAACCGTGCCCTCTCTGCGGCGCGACCGAACACCCCTTTGCCGAGGGGAATGTCCCGGTCCCCGATGAAATCGAGCAAAAGATAGAATCGCTGACCAAGCTGATCGACACGGCAGACGAGCAGGAAGCGGCCATCAAAAAACTGGAACAGGCAGAAACCACTGCCCGTAACAATTTGAACAATAGCGAGAAGCTGGAAACCGAAGCCGCCAATAACAAGAAGGCCGCAGAAAAAACGCTCACGGAATTGAAGGATGCCCTCAAGAAACTTCGAACCGGCTTTAATGAACTCAAGTTGGCAGTTTCCGGGAAACTCCAGCCACTGGGTATCACGGAAATTCCTGAGTCAGAGGTCGAGGCACTGCTCGAATCCCTCAAATCAAGACTGAAGGCATGGCAGGAACAGGCAAAGCTAAAAACCGACATCGAGAAACAGATTGCTGACATCAGCAGCGAGATGAAGCGTCTGGATGCCGTGATTGATACGCAGGTCAAGGCTCTCACTGAAAAGCAGGAAAATCTGGAGCGACTGAAAAAGGAACTGGCCGACGGTACAAAAGAGCGAAAGGAATTGTATGGCGACAAAAACCCTGATGATGAAGAAAGCCGACTGAACAAAGCCATTACCGACGCTGAAAAGGCTGAGAAGAAAACCAGAGACCTGAACACCGAGCTGCAACAGAAGCTGACAACGGCGAAGACCCATATTGAAGCCCTGAAGAAGCGCATTGAGCACAGAACGCCTGAACTGGAAAAAGCGGAAACTGACTTTTCTGCAGCTCTGACTCCGGCAGGCTTTGCCGATGAGAAATCCTTACTCGAAGCCAGACTATCTCATGAAGAGCGGGAATCTTTATCTTCCCGGGCCAAGGAACTCGATGACGCGGGAACGGAGCTCAAAGCCAAACAGAAAGACCGGGAGACGCGTCTGGCCACGGAGATCGCCAAAAAGCTCACGGACAAGACGTTTGAGGAACTGGAACCGCAGTTCAAAGTGTATGAAGAATCCCTGAAAGAATTGCGCGATGCTATTGCCGGGCTCAAACACAAGCTGAATGAGAATACGGCAGCCAAAGAGCGGATAAAAGAAAAGCAGTCCGCCATTGAGGCCCAGAAGAAAGAGTGCCATCGCTGGGAAAAGCTGCATGGCCTCATCGGTTCTGCCGACGGTAAAAAGTACCGAAGCTTTGCTCAGGGATTAACCTTTGAGTTGATGGTTTCCCATGCCAACCGACAGCTGGAAAAAATGACCGACCGCTATCTGCTGATACGTGATGAACAGCAGCCACTGGAATTGAATGTCGTCGATAACTATCAGGCAGGTGAAATCCGGTCGACCAGGAACCTGTCCGGCGGTGAAAGCTTCATCGTCAGCCTGACGCTGGCGTTAGGGCTGTCGAAAATGGCCAGCCGGAAAGTACGGGTGGATTCCCTGTTTCTGGATGAAGGCTTCGGCACCTTGGATGAAGAAGCTCTGGAGACCGCTCTGGAAACATTGTCCGGCCTGCAGCAGGACGCCAAGCTGATTGGAATCATCTCCCACGTATCTGCAATGAAAGAAAGAATCAGCACCCAGATAAACATCACACCAGTATCCGGTGGCCGCAGCTCGCTGTCCGGCCCGGGATGTACAAAGGTGGTTAAAAGTGAATAACAGGGAGAGATACTGACGGCAAAAAGGAGATACCTGACAAAATCCAGATTCAAACTGGCAACCGAATGCCCGACCAAGCTCTTCTACATTGGGAAAAGCGAATATGCCAACCAGAACCTTGATGACAGTTTCCTTCTTGCGCTGGCCGATGGCGGCTTTCAGGTGGGCGATCTGACTAAATGTTATTTTCCCGGTGGTCACGATATCAAAACACTGGATTACGACGAGGCTCTCGCTGAAACCAACAGACTGCTACATGGTGGCAGTGATCAAGCACTGAGCTTTGCACAGCGGGTTGATCTGTTTGCGGACCACTATGCATCGGATGCCAAAATACCGTCACCTGTATCAACCAACTGCCCCGGCTGCGAGTTTTATACAAAGGATGGTGAGGAAGAGTCCGGCTTGCTGAGCGGAAAGAAAGAATGCTGAAAAGCGAATCTGGGCTGGAAGGACGGCGATTTCGAGAGTCCAACCATTCTCGATGTCTGGAACTTCAGGAAAAAGGGCAAACTGATTGAGGCGAGATGGAAGTGCAGCCCTGACCGCTTATGCCCGGATACAGTTTGAAGAAATGTCGGAATATGAGCGTGAGGAGATCCGGAAGGCTCTGCTCAAGTATTGCGAATTGGATACCATGGCAATGGTCATGATTTATGAAGGTTGGAAGGACCTTCTGCAACAGGAACAACAGAACTGAAGGTACAAAAAATGTCAGCCAACCTGATCGAAACAACTCTCAACATCTCAAGCACTGACTTGGCTTACATACTTGAATTCGCTGAAACTGCAGCAAAGAACTTAAGGGGTGAACTCCGTAACGAGCTTGTGGATCTCGATCTGGACGACGAGGCCCTTGACGGAATTGCAGAAATAGCACGAGAGGAAAAACGCAAACTTGGAAACTAAACGATCCAGAGCCCAAGGATGCCTGCTTGGCCAGCTTGCCGGTGATGCGCTGGGAAGTCTGGTTGAGTTTCAGTCCCCGGATGAGATCCGGCGCGGATATCCTGATGGTGTTCGGGAGCTGGCGGATGGCGGCACATGGAATACCATTGCCGGTCAGCCAACCGATGATTCCGAGATGGCGCCCTGCTTCTTGCCCGGATGCTGGTGAAAACCGGTTTGTATGATCCGGAGGCGGCACTTAAGGAATATCAATACTGGCTGAGTTCCGATCCGTTTGATTGCGGCATGACCATTTCGGCCGGGCTGCGCGGTAATCCAAACCCGGAAAGTCAGGCTAATGGAGCGATGATGCGGATCTGCCCGCCCGGTATCTTCGGAGCCGGATTTGAACTGAATCAAGTTGCTGAATGGACGATGCGGATGCGGCGCTCACACATCCCAACCTGATCTGCCAACAGGCGAACGCGTTATTTGCCATGGGCATTGCCCATGCCATTCAATCCGGCTGTGACCGCAAAGAATTATATCAGCACATCCGGCAGTGGGCAGCAGACATGCCCGTTGAACCCGCTTTGCTGAATACTATTGACAAGGCCGCCGATGAGCCGCCAGCGGACTATGTCCACCAGCAGGGCTGGGTAATGATCGCTTTTCAGAATGCCCGTACCAACTGCTTCATGCGCCAAGCCTTGAGGCCGGTGTTGTCGACACCATCATGCGCGGCGGTGACACCGATACCAACGCGGCCATTTGCGGGGCACTGTTAGGCGCTGTCTGCGGTCGGGAGGCGATTCCGGCCCAGTGGCTCGACTCCTTGCAGAACTGCCGCCCAGAGGCCGGACATCCACGAGTACGCCACCCACGCCCGGAATGCTTCTGGCCGGTGGATGTGTTGAAACTGGCAGAGAGGCTGATTAGGGATATTGATTGAGGAGGAAGTATGGACGATTTACAAATGCAGCTTTTGATTGATCTGCATAGATCAAATTTCAGGCAAGGCCCGGGAGGTGAAGCTGAGACCAAACAGGCTTTGATGCTGGCAGGGCTCGATAAATCACGCCCTTTGAAGATTGCGGATATCGGTTGTGGCACCGGCGCTTCGACCATCCAGCTTGCCAAAGAACTGGATGCCGAAATTACCGCCGTGGACTTCCTGCCGGAATTTCTTGAGGAGCTTCAATCCAGGGCCAAGGAACACGGTGTGGCAGACAAAATCACGACTTTGAGTTGCTCCATGGATGCGCTGCCCTTTACCGATGAGGAGTTCGATGTCATCTGGTCGGAAGGTGCGATCTATAACATGGGGTTCGAAGCCGGAGTGTCAGTTTGGAGAAGCTTCCTGAAACCGGGAGGCAAACTCATCGTTTCGGAAATCACATGGCTGACCGCTGAACGACCACCCGAACTTCAATCCCACTGGGATGCCGAATATTTCGAGATCGATGTTGCCTCGGCGAAGATTGGAGTCCTCGAGCTGCATGGCTTCATTCCTGAAGGTTACTTTTATCTACCGACGAGCTGCTGGATCGATAATTACTACCGGCCCATGCAGAACGGTTTTGATGCCTTCCTTGAGCGTAACAGCGGAAGCGATCAGGCAAGGGAAATTGTCGAATGTGAAAAGGCTGAAATTGCCCTCTACGAAAAGCACCGGGACCACTACAGCTATGGCGTTTACATAGCCAAAAAGATCTGAGAATGATGTATGGGAAGGCAATCAGACATGGTTTGCAAAACACACCACCGGGTATTCAATCGGGAATCGAACCCACGTCCGTTCTCTGTTTCGGGAAAATACAGAGAATTTAATTTCTCTCGGCGTCCGGCAGTCTGAAGGGGTTTGATGCTTGGTAAAGTGTTGAATAAAAAGGATTTATGGGTATGATTTGGTTTGGAGAACGAATTGGGGTAAGGCTCCGCCACCTCCACCATTTGAAAAAAGACGACCCGTCTCTCCGGGATCACACTCGGGGGCGACGGGTTTTCTATTTTCCCTTGTTTTCAAAGGGTTTGGGCGTTTTTCACATCGACGACAGACCCCTCTCCACCCGCCTCATTTCCACCATTCTCCAGCCTTTCATTCTCTGTTCGACCCCGGATTCTCTGTTTTCTCAGGACGAGGTCAGAAGCTCGTCCGGTGGGACAATCCCTGTTATTTAAAGGGCTTGAGCCGACCGGCCTGTTTTGGGTGTTATGGGAACACGGCCTGTGGTGTGAAAAAGCACCCGAATTTTAGAACCAAAAGTCCCTCGCAGGATTTGAGAAGCAGGATTAATGTGGATTTCCCGGCATCCAGTTCAGTATTGTTTGGGAAAACAATCCTTGCCCGCCTGCCATAGATATTTGTCGACCTGCTTCAGGGTAAAAGCTCCAAGCCCGTAAAAATTGCTGAACTGCATTAAGATCTCACGATAAGTTGGGCAATGCTTGAGGTCGTCCTTCTTGAACTTGAAAAACTTATCCTTCCTCTTGAAGTGCATGAGCATTTTTTCCACAAAGCTATCATATATTGGATAGTCTTCTGGTATGTGATGACTGCAATATTTGGTGGCGAACGAGTAAAAATTTATGGTTTTAAGGCCGTTAACCTTAACGACAGCGATGTCATTCACAAGAGAGAAGTCCCGATCCGAAAGCCGCTGAGGTGATAGGCCATCCTTGAGGGATCGACCGTTCACGTTCGCGTAAGGAGGCGAAAATATCCTCGGCCTTTCAGATCTCCACTTCCTTTTGCGAACCACCTCGGAATATCTGGTGCTCCTTGAGACGCACCCAGTCCATACCGTCGATATCATCACACAGCAGGGAGTCTTCGCCGACCTCCCGAAGCGGATCGAGTGTGAATTTACTTTTGCCGTTGAAAAAATCACTACCGCCGAAAAAATGCTGACCGAACTTGGTGCGGTAGAGTTCCTTCTCGCCCTTGGTTTCGGCGTTCATCCGGATTTCCCCAAGGGCCGGGTTGTACACGATGACATCGAATTTTTCCGGACGGAAATACTGGCTGGCGGACTCTCCTGCCTCGATAACGGATTCGCGGGCATAGGGTTTACCGTGACGAACCAAAAACCAGGTGTAATCGTCTTTTGGAAACACATAGACCTTCGAGTGTTTCTCCCTGCGTTTCTTGGCGAACCACTCGTCAAGATCGGCCTCCAGAGCCCGAATCGTTTCAGTCGGAGGCTCTTCAAAATCCGGAACAGAACCGTTGTCGGTTTTGAAATACTCGAATGAACGGGGACGGAATAGGAACTGTTCGGCGTGAATCCGTTCAACGAGATCGCGGTCTTGCATCCATACCTGAATAGCCAGATCTGCGTGGGCGGCGTTCTCACCGATTACCACATCCAAGTCGGTATCAGCAATGGCGTCCTGGAGGGAGTCGAATCCTTCCTGCGTGGACATCTCGTTCACGTAATACAGAGCTTCGGCCAAATCATCCGGCGTGGTTTGCATTCGGGTTGAGCAAAGCCTGGCTCAGCGCATTGTAGTCCAGCTCGTCTCCGTTATCGGGCGATGGCAACTCCAACTCCACACCGCGACCGGAAAAATAGTCCGCATGAGGTTCAAGAAATGCGATCAGGTGCTCCGGATCAATTCTCCGGAGCATTCCCGGCTTCGAAAAGCGGCGCAGATTGAAAGTTGCCATTGTCGTCTCCTACCTTAAGTTTGTCAGTCTTCCTTCATAGGGCGCTCTCATTTATGTTTCCGGCCCACAACTTTACCCAGTATCCGCAAATCATCCTCCGGCCTGACTTCAACCGGTGCCAGACCGGGACTCTCCGGGACGAGTTCGATTCGTTTATCCTCAAGCCTCAACCGTTTCACGGTGGTTTCTCCATTCAACACAGCCACGACGATGTTCCCGTTTTCCGCCAACTGCTGACGTCTCACGATGATCAAGTCGCCGTCGTTTATCCCTGCTCCCGTCATGCTGTCACCGGAAGCGCGGAGCGCGAAAAACTCTCCGGACTTGACAGTGGCGGCGTCAATCAGCACTTCGCCGACAATGTTCCCCTCAGCGAGGACGGGTTCACCCGCTGCGACTGTCCTGACCACGGCCACCGCCACCAGATCGGCCGCCATATCCTTTGGCCGCTTGACCACGGTCAATCCGCGCGCCTTACGGCCTTCACGCTTTAAGTATCCCTTTCGAACCAGCTGGTTGATGCGTTCATGCACGCTTGAGTGGCTGATGCCAAAGATCACGCTCAGTTCCTTCACCGTTGGCGGATATCCCTTTGCGTCGATATAGCGGCATATCTCTTCAAGGGTTTCCCGCTGCAACGGTGTAATTTTCTCTGTCTTACTTCTGCCCATGGCTCATTCCATTTTTCAGAAAGAGGAAAAGGCCCACTGGGCCGCATAAAAGACTAATATACAACCTGATGCCTATCAGGTCAAGAAGTCTTATAAAACCGGATTTCCGACAGTCGGGCATTGCTCTCGGTATGTAACCACCGACAGAACCGGGCGTCGCGCCCGGACGGGCAGTTAGAAACCAGACAGCTGACCGGGAGCAGAGCTCAGGCGGTTGTGGGTGCCGGCAACCACGCATCCCAACCGCATGACGGTATCCCGGCATCCACACCGACAACCCGGTCACATTCGCCGGAGGAACCGATGTTGGATGCCGATTTTGCCATTGAAACGACCCGCTCCATTCCTTTTGAAGCAGACGTACCGCCCGATCCGAAGAGACTTTCTCCTGGCAACAGGCTGGATGTCATCGCCTCCATTCTGGCGGTGGCCGTACTGCGCTCAAAAGTCCGTAAGGCAGTTTTCAGTAATAACTTGGAGGACATCGAAGAATCTTCCGGAACAACCGGAGAAGGACTTGATTAGCTGCGGGAATCGAGCGTTCATTCATGACAAACGCGTCCGAAACTTTGGATAAGGAGTTGTATATGAATGAGTTACAAGAAACAGCCCGCAACGGGAAAAATAGTGAGCGGTCCCGAAATTCCGTTCTACGGCAACTGGCAACACTCCAGACTCTGACATTGGAGCAACTTCGCGAGAAGTGGCCCGACCTCTATGGCAGCGACCCACCCCGCTACAAGAAGCAGTTCCTCATCAAGCGCCTGGCCTATCGCATCCAGGAGCTCTTTTACGGTGGCCTGTCGGAAACCGCCAAAGCACGTCTGCGGCAAATCGCCCAAGATGATCCGGTGGCCACGGTCGAAGGCAAGGTGTCCGAGGAGCGCAAATCCAATGAAAACATTCTGCCGGGAACACGGTTCGTGCGGGTCTGGAATGACCGTCGATATGAGGTCACCGCCCGGGAAAAGGGCTTTGAATACGACGGTCGGATCTTTCGATCACTCAGCGCGGTGGTTCGAGAAATCACCGGCACACGCTGGAACGGAAAGGTCTTTTTCGGCCTGAAAAAAAGCTACGGCAAAAAAGAACAGAGGTGGCAAGAATGCTTGATAACGTCAATACAGCATCCACTCGGAAGAAGCCGCTGCGCTGCGCCATCTACACCCGCAAAAGTCATGAGGAAGGCCTTGAGCAGGAATTCAACTCACTGGACGCCCAGCGGGAAGCTTCAGAATCATATATCGAAAGCCAACGAATGCAGGGTTGGCTGACCGCTACGACGATGGTGGATTCTCCGGCGGCAATATGGACCGACCGGCGCTGAAACGCCTCCTTAGTGGATGTGGACGACGGAAAAGTGGATGTGATTGTGGTTTACAAAATCGACCGCCTTTCACGTTCGCTGCTCGACTTCATGAAAATGATAGAGCTGTTCAACGAGAAGGGTGTCAGCTTCGTATCGGTAACCCAACATTTCAACACCACCGATCCGACCGGCCGGATGTTTCTCGGCATCCTGATTACCTTTGCGCAATACGAGCGTGAGGTCATCGCCGAACGTATCAGGGACAAGGTGGCGGCGGCGAAGCGACGGGGCAAATACTGCGGCGGCCCGGCCATACTCGGATACGACGTGGACCGGGAAAACAAGAAACTGCTGACCAACCCGGACGAAGCGCCCCTGGTTCTGCACATCTTCCGACGATTCACACAACTGGCATCGGCCAGAAAGCTGGCCCAAGAGCTCAATGAACAGGGATACAAAACCAAATCATGGACCACGAAGATAAGGAAAAGAACGGAAAGGGGCCGAATGGAATACCGGCCATATCTACCGCTTGCTGGGTAACCGCATATACAACGGCGAAGTAGTCCACAAAGGGAATAGCTATCCCGGAGAGCACCAGGCCATCGTCGACAAGGAACTGTGGGACAAGGTCCAGTCGATTCTCTCTGAGAATACCAGGGCCAAGCAAACCAAAGCCCGGAGCAAAATGATCTCACCGCTGCAGGGAGTGATTCGTTGCGGTCATTGTGACATTTTGGGGTGTCGGAATATTACCAACCTATCCCGGAATTGGATCACTGGCTAAGAAGACGCATTCGCATGTGTTACTGGAAACGCTGGCGTTTTTGTCGTACGAAAGTGCGGGAGCTTTGTAAGCTTGGCACATCGTTAGATGCTGCTATATCAGTTGGCTTAAGTCGGAAAGGCCCGTGGCGGCTTGCTCGGACTTTAGCTACACAATCCGGTATGACGAATCAGTGGTTGAAGGAGCAGGGACTACTATCTATTAAAGAACTATGGGTGAGCATTCACTATCCGGCTACGGCCCGATAAGTTTTGTGAACCGCCCGGTGCGGACCCGCTTGCCGGGTGGTGTGGGGGCTGGGGGAGAAAAACCCCCGACTACCCGATTATATTCTTTATTTTCATTTAGGTCTTGCGTCTTAGAATCCAAATACAAACTGGAATTAAAACCAATTCCAAAGCGATATAAAGGCTCAAGAGAGGTGATGGTATCCCATCAACAATTACGCTCAAGATTCTCCCTGACGCAAGACCACCGGAAAATATACAAACCACCAGAATTCCTGCATCGCGGTATTTCTCAGAAAATGCACACCAAAACCAAAATAGCCCAAGTGCTATGTAGAGCATCATGAGTGCTCTTAGGATATGAGATTGGTCGACGCTTGGCGGTTGAGGGGTGGCTATTAAAAACCTCTCGAAAAACCAACTTGGGAAAATTCCATAAAGAGCCCCAATAATGCTAATGGCAAAGAATGAAAATATAAGAAATCCTTTTTTGAGAGCCATTTTTGCTACCTCCGATTCCTGATTGGTTATTAAATGAATATAACAACGTTATATGGTTTCTTCATAACACCTTTGGGCCGCGAAATCGCGGCATAAGACACTGCCTGCTATTCTGTCGTAACGCCAGTATTTGCAGAAGGTTAAGCCATTTTCTGCAATGAACGCGGGGGGATATATGGTTTCTATATAAGACAACTTGGTTTCTCCATTACAAATCGTCCACCGGACTCTTGACGCCCTTGCCGCCCCGGTTCAGGACATGGGTGTAAATCATGGTGGTCTTCACGTCCTTGTGACCGAGAAGTTCCTGGACGGTCCGAATGTCGTAGCCGCTTTCAAGGAGTTGTGTGGCGAAGGAATGACGGAAAGCATGGCAGGTGGCCGTTTGGCCAGCCCTGCCTTTCTCACCGCGCCGTTGACAGCCTTCTGGATGATCGACTCGTGAACGTGATGCCGTCCCTCATCGCCGGTCTGTGAGTTTTTCCAACGGTTTTCCTGGGGGAAGACCCACTGCCAGCGCCATTCCTTCGGGGCGTTCGGGTATTTGCGGTCGAGCGCATTGGGCAACAGCACACGACCCCAGCCGTCGGCCAGGTCGCGCTCGTGGATCGCCCTGACGTGCTTGAGGTGTTCTTGCAGCGGCGCCTTGAGCGATTCGGGCAGCATGGTGATCCGGTCTTTTGCGCCCTTGCCGTCGCGGACGAGGATTTCGTTGCGGGAGAAGTCGAGATTCTGGACGCGGAGGCGCAGGCATTCCATCAGGCGCAGGCCATCGCCATACATCACCGAAGCCATGAGCCATTTGTCGCCGGAAAGGTTCGCCAGAACGCCTTTCACTTCCTCGCGGGTCATGACGACGGGCAGACGCTTGGGCTTGCGGGCGCGGATGACTTCGCCCAAGTCGCCGACTTCGCGTCCGAGCACATGGCGATAGAGAAACAGCAGCGCCGACAGCGCCTGGTTCTGTGTCGAGGCGGCAACCTTCTCCTTCACCGCCAAGTGCGTCAGAAAGGCGTTGATTTCCGGTTCGGCCATCTCGGCGGGATGGCGGACATGGTGGAAATGGATGTAGCGCTTGACCCATTGGCAATAGGTCTGTTCCGTGCGGCGGCTGTAGTGGCGGG
>Ga0209338_1000120_pt1 | contig 32848 bp, 26 predicted proteins | sample OlaalgELextract1_FD_187374 | JGI IMG/M metagenome (GOLD analysis project Ga0209338, IMG submission 187374) | Olavius algarvensis symbiont microbial communities from Tuscany, Italy - Type A ELBA extract 1 (SPAdes) (version 2) | ecosystem: Host-associated > Annelida > Digestive system >... | reverse complement strand
TTGAAAAAGCGGCGAAACTCTGGCCGTCGCGTCCTTGAATACGGTAATTTGAAGGCCAGACAGTTAAGCGGATATACAGCTTCTAACACCCATGACCAACTAATTTCACCTAAACCGTCGCCTATTCCCGCTGTCCATGAATTATCTCAATTAACCAACAAGTGTCTGATCAGTAAGACGGCATCCTCGCTCGCCCAATTACGCGCCCCCATGGCGGCAGCATAGAGGTATCCTTGGCGGTCAATAAAGTAGGTGGCCGGCAGGCCCATAACACCATAGTAGGTAGCGACAACTCCTTCTTCATCTAAAAGGATTGGAAACGTCAGATTAAACTTTTCCTTAAATCTTTTCACGGTTTCAAAATCTTCCTGCATATCGACTGCCAGTATAACAAAATCTTCTCCTTTGAATTCGTTGTAAAGCTTTTCCATTGATGGCATTTCCACAATGCAGGGGGGGCACCAGGTCGCCCAAAAATTCAGGAAAATTACTTTTCCCCGATAATCATTCAGGTGCACCACCTGGCCATTGAGGTCCTTGAGTGAAAAGTTCTGAGCCACAATTTTTTCATCGAACCTGATCAGGGCAAGGGATTTTATGAAATCGGCTTCCCCGCTTGCCTGGTCTTCAAAAAGATATGCGCTGAAAATAAGGATCAAAAATACGATTCGAAATTGTCGAGAATATATTCCTATTTTTTTCACAAAATTTCCCTCCCCGCTGAAATAGGATTCTGAATCAGATTATCTTGAATTATAAATCATATACCCGGTCAATCTCTTTCCTGATTTCATCCACGGTTGCTCCCTCAGCGTGCATTCGAGACGCTAACAGCGCCTCCCCGGTGCAGGTAACTCATGTGGATGCATGCGTGTCGACATAACAACTCAACAGGTTTTTATGCCCCATATTTTCTTGGCAACGGCAATAACAATAGAGTTGATCGAGCACCTCCGGTATTGCACGAGCAACCTCGTAGGCCATCCTGAACGTCCCGGAAAATCTTAGTGGTGATAGGGTCGGCCGATCTTCCTGCAGGCCGATATGCGTCGTTTTTAAAATTGATGTTTTCGAGGTTTGCGTGGTCGACTTTTCCTCATGATACCGGAAATAGACCCCGCCGAGAACCAGAATTCCGCCCACAAGAAATGCGATCAATGAAAAAGTTGTAATTTTAGGCTTCTTTTTTAATTGTCGTGCTTCATGTTTTGCTCTGGTGGCACGTTTTTTTGTCTTACGATGATTTTTCTTTTTTGCCATAATATAATCCCTTTTATGCAAACAACCCGCCTTTGGTTAGCCAATAATATATTTGGTAAGAACCGGCAGCCAGTAGCAGGGTGCCGGCGATTCTTCCCATATATGGCATCATGCGACGCAGATAACTCGCCAATCCGCCTTTGAAGACAGCTAAACTTAAGGCCAGTGATGTCAGTACGGCTCCCATTCCCAATGAATAGCTGAAAAACTGAAAAAGGCCGTTTGAAAATCCCTGAGACTTAATGGCGCTTCCCACTACCACAAGGAATATGGGAAGGGTGCAGCCCAAGGAAGCCAAACCGTAGCCGATGCCGAAAAGAAAGTAGGTTTTGAATCCTTTCCTTTCAAGACCGCCAATTATCGCCGCAAGGCGACCCGGCAGCGCCGAATGTACCGCCTTGCCGGCCATCAGAAGCAGGCCGAGACCGGCCAAGACAGCGCCGACAAACAAACCGAGCCAGGGCAAATACTGCATTAAAAAATATCCACCTGCCGATAGTATCACACCGAAAATGGAGAAGAGAACTGTAAACCCTATAGTAACTGCTGTTCCGATAAGCAGTGCTTTAGCACCTCTGTGTATGAAATGCCTCGGAGCCGCACCGTCATCCGGTTCACCCAGATAAATGGAGAGATAAGCCGGCAGCATGGAGAAACCGCAGGGATTTACTGTCGACACCATCCCTGCACCGAAAGAATAGCCAAAGGGAAGTAAAACAGCCAATGCATTCATCCAGTTTGTCAATATAATTTGTATCTCCGACATTGCATGAAACCCTCCGCTGATTTATTTGCTGGGTTATGAGCTGTAAATAAGACCTCCAGGGCCATGCTCCAAATACACTTGAAAACCCAAGGCGGTTTCGCCAGCATCCCGGCGGAAGAATCCCCTGTTGAAAAAATGATAGCCTGCCAAAGCGGCTGATCGCAGTACCGTCCTTTGCCTGGCGAAAAACAATGATTCAGGTAAAAATAAGGGTGGTTGAGTCTTCAGTGGACGGTTCGAGGCGGTTTAAAGAGTTGCAATTGGATACCGGAGGGTATGGAATGTTTGCCCGAAAAAAGAAAAAGGCCTGCAAAAGGCAATGCTAAAAGAACTGAGATTACCAGGACAATCTGAAAAAATTCATGAAACGGCAACGGACAGAGCCCGTCTGCAGGTGAATCAAGGGCAAAATTCATCGCAATGCAATAAGATGAGCAAATCGTGATAGCCGGCACACCGAACGCCAGAATACTGATGATGCCAAACAGGACGGGATGTTTTGTAATGGGATTCAAAACCGGCAGTTCCTTAGTCAGCAACAGTGGGAGATATCTTCAAAAGCCAATCACGTAATCCTAACATGAAACAACGTAAGGACTGTTTTAGAAATTGGCAATATTTGTATACTCACCGCCTTGCCGTCAGCAATCCACTATCGAATTCGCTTTCAGGATTCATCCACACTGTGCTCGACCTGCCGCGGAATCCGTTTTTCATTGGAGTCGGAAATCATCCCCCGCATCATGATGAAGTGCCCTATAGGACAAAGGAGGATCAGGGCATAGTACCCCCAGGATCCCAGTACCCCCATAGATGAGAGTGCCAGTATCCCGACGATCGGGATACCGCAGCAAATAATCATGGCCAAGGCGTGGTTTTTTTTAAATTTTTCCAGCAGCAATTTTATCATTTACCATTCCTTTTAGTGACAATTCATAGACTTTCCAGCGGTGGCCTTTTCCAACCGTTCCAAATATCGGCCCCACAATCCTTTCTTCTTTGGCAATACGGGATTCAGATATTTATCAGGATCGGCTACAAAAGCGTCCCGGCAGCCTTCGGCGCAGAAATAATATTTGCGACCCTGAATAGTGGTCGCAATATCGGCAATACGTTGATTGACCGTCATGCCGCACACCGGATCCAAAACCATATTTTTTTGATTTTGCTGTTTTTGCATGGTAGACCTCCGATTAAGTTTTCCGAACACTAAGTGTATCATATGCAAGCAATGTGCCACAAAGTAGTGTTATCATATAATAGATGGGATAGCAATTGATTCAGAGCCCCGCTTTCCGCCTGAAATCCATAATAGTAATAAAAATCTAACAATTATAGCATGTTGAGCAACTTGCCCAGATAGAAAGTATCCACTGAGTTTCAATATCGATGATCGTGGAAATCGGGTAATTGGTACCCAGGCAACCAAATCAGGTGGTTAAAAATTTCGCACCTTATACAGCAAGGTGGAAGAGTATTGTACGCAATAGTTTTGAGAATCATCCTTTGCTTTGAAATATTCTTTATAATATCAAGTTTGTATAATCAACATTGACAATTGCAGGCTCTCTGGCACAGCGTTTGCTGTTTAAAGGCAACAAAATAAGACCAGTTAGAGTGACGCTAATAAAGATGAAGCCCGAACCTAAAGGCTAAGCTTCATGGGTAAAATTTGAAAACTGAAATCTAACGTCGGTCGGGAAAATAAGACGGAAATGTACCACATGGGTTATGGAAAATCTTCTTATGATCCTTGCCGGCGATAACATAAGCCGCAAGCTTTCAACCTCCTCGAAAAAAAGGCGGCTCTAAAAGAACCGCCCTTTACATTTGAAAATTGTTTATCTTGCTTCGCCAAGAATTGAGGTTTATCTATGCACATTCGGTGGAAATTTCTTCTGGTTCTTTTAGCTATTTCACTGATACCGATGCTTCTCATGCGCTGGATGGGTCAGCACTCCATGCGGGAGTTGGGCAGGGATTTGGCAACCCGTACCAGTGATGTTTTAATTCGAGAAACGAGCCTGAAGCTTAAAAATCTGGTTGAAGAACACGCCTATATATTGAGACGGGAACGAGATTTAGTTGAAATGACTCTTCAGGTTCAGGCATCGGAGCTGGAAAAAATTTTTGCAGGGCACCCGGCTGAAAATCTCGGCCGCAAGGCGGGCCTTTCCAGATCCGGCGATCACGGCCGGATCGAAATTGAACTGGATCGGCAGAAACATATTTTAAGAATGGGAATGATGAATGGCACGCCGCTGGATGTTTCCTACGAGAAACTGACCGAATGGATACCGTCCGGTCTCGGTAATGTCGAAGCTGCTGAAATTAGAAACAAGATCTCGGATATAATTCCGGTATACAGGTCATTGGAAAACAAGCACCCTGATCTCATATTTTGGCAGATTACTGGCTTTGAAAATGGAATATTTAACATCTTTCCAGCTTTTAAGCACATGCCGATGATGCGAGGAAATCTTAAGACGGATTGGTACCAATTGGCCAAAAAAAGAAAACAGATTGTATGGTCCAAGCCGACCGTCGATCCGATTACCACACAAATGGTGTTTACGGTGTCGGTACCATTTTACGAACCCGATGGCAAAATCATCGGTGTGACGGCCATTGCCGTCCCGGTGGATGTCTTTTTGCAGGAAGACGAACACATTCGAAGGTTGTCCAACAATATCAAATCCCTGCTGGTTCGGCCGGAAAACCGCAGCACGACGGCAAAAAATGGCATCCGCATCCTCGCCCGCGAGCAGCTGCAAAACGAAAGGCATCATCATTGGCGTGCGGTGTTGGAAGATGAATGGCTCGAATTAGAGAATTTCGAACAGTTCGAAGCACTTTTTGCGGATCTACAGCAGGAAAATAATGGGGTCAGAAAAACCTCCTACATGGGCCAGGAGAGTCTGTTGGCTTACGGATCAATTGATGACTACCAGACTGCTTTGCTGATTGTCGTTCCGGAAACGGATGTCGTCGCTGAAGCCAAAGCCATGGAATCCTATGTGCTCACCCGGGTCAAGCGCCAGATAACCGTCACCAGCATCATGCTGTCTGTTGTTATCTTACTAGTGATTGGCCTTGCGTTTATTTTATCAAGATCGATCACCGAAAACATGTCCAAACTTGTCAACGCAGTCCGCCGGGTGGCGTCCGGTGATTTTGCCGCCCGGGTCCATATTAAATCTCGCGATGAACTCGGTGAACTGGGCCGGACTTTTAATCAGATGGTGCCGGAACTGGAAGAGCGTGTGGCGATGAAACAGGCCTTGGATTTCGCCATGGAAATCCAGCAAAATCTCCTTCCTCAAGAGGTTCCCCAAATCAATGGGCTCGATATCGCCGGCAAAAGCATATACTGTGATGAGACCGGCGGAGATTATTATGATTTTCTGAAAATCTGTTGTCATCCATCGGATCGAATTGCCGTTGCGGTGGGGGATGTTTCCGGTCATGGGATATCGGCAGCTTTGCTCATGGCATCCGTCAGGGCGTTTTTCAGATCGAGGACACGGCAGCCAGGCAGCGTCGCTGAAATTGTGTCGGATGTCAACCACCTTGTTGCCGAAGACGCCGGTGAAACCGGCCATTTTATGACCCTTTTCTATGCCGAAATCGCTCCCGATCGAAAAACACTGCGTTGGGTCAGAGCCGGACACGACCCCGCCCTTTGCTACTACCCGGCCACGGACCAATTCGAGGAACTTCGCGGAGACGGGATGGCGCTAGGGATCGACAGCCGATTAAAATACGAAGAAAACGCGATAAGCGGTCTAACCGAGGGGCAAATACTGATGCTTGGCACCGACGGCTTGTGGGAGACCCAAAACGAGAAAGGCGAAATGTTCGGTAAAGAGCGTCTAAAAGCGCTTATCCGCCAACAGGCTCACTCCCCAGCAGAGGTAATACTCTCTTGCATATTTGAATCAGTGAAAGATTTTCAGCAATCGATGAAGCAGGAAGACGACATGACCATAGTCATTGCTAAAATCGAGGATCAATCAACCTGAAAGTCAGGATAGAGCGTTTTCGTACATTCCGGACAGATACCATGACTGAACTGCGCTTCGGAATGTTCACTGATATACGCTTCAATTTGATTCCAATACCCTTTATCATCCCGTATTTTCTTGCATGACGCGCATATCGGGAGGAAGCCGCTGAGAGTTTTAACTTCCTCCAGAGCCTTGTTTAACCTTTCAATCGCTTCCGTCTTTTCCTTGACGGTATGTTTGATTTTTCCCCAAAACACACCGATCAAAGCACTTGAAATCATAAAAGACAGGCTCCATACCAACATCGATGAGGAAAAGGCTTCAATAACTTTTTGGCCGAGGTTCGTTGGCGGCAATTGTCCGGTCGGAAAATGTAAAACAGAAATGACATGAATTATGGGATGCAAGATGAAGTAACCTGCTAGACCGCCAACAATTGACCATTTAACTATTTCTTTGGGCACTTGCGTTGTCCTATATTTCGTTGAAATCGGCGGCACAGGGAGAGCCGGAATTATGAGGAGGGCCCTATAAAGGGCCGGGACCGCGCTCCGCGGATGCCCGCTAATTGGCAGAAAGCGGAATATCTCCTACCAAGAATCTTCTGAATGAGGTTATTGGCACTTTAAAAATTTTACCAATTTTTTTTATTTTTGGCAAATTCTCTGCTTGAAGTTAGATGACAACCGGATTGAATGCGCAAAGAGAGGATCAGTACCCGTTGGGCAATCTTACAATAATTTCTGATAGATTATCTGGTTTTTATTTTCGGCTGCTTTTTCATTTTAATTCTGATCTCGCCGTCGCCTTCATCAACTGTATAGGAGATAAAGCCGGCGGCCTCGATCAAAGGGACCATCTCTTCGCGGGAATAGAGCACGATCGGTTTTCGCAAACCCAGTAGCCCAAAAAGCCATAAGAAAAAGCGTTCACGCTGATTGAGAGAATCCCTCCATTGTCTTTTGTCGATGTGCTGAATCACCTTTGCCGGATCAAATATCCAGGCTTCTCCGCTTTGCTTGAGAACACGGTGTATTTCTTTTAACACCTTGGACGGGCTTTTTAGCGAATGGAGCATGCCGGTGCTGATGATCATATCGAAAGATTCATCATCAAAGCGCAGATTGGCGGCATTTGCGACTTCGAAGGATAGTTGGTTGGATAGGTTTGCACTCTTAGCGCGGGTGCGCGCCATGTTTATTAATCGACGGCTTAGATCAATTCCGACTACCTGAATTTCCGGGGCCCGCTTTGATAGTTCGATCGGTAAATTTCCAGGGCCGGTGCCAAGATCAAGCATTGTGCCCTCTTTGAAAACGGATACCACCTCTTCTGCAACCTGACGATAGTAACTTTCGATCGCAAGCCTCGTGGCCTTCTCGTATGAAGACGCCAATACGCCGGGTATTCTCTCTATCTTAATCCATTTTTTCATCGATTAAGCCGAAAGCCAGCCGGTTCACCTGACGGCAGGTTTCATATTTTCGATGTTGAACATACATCCAGGATATCTCAATCCCAAAAGCATTGCCTGCAAACAAAAAAAGGACAGCGGCGGTGACAAGTGTTTTCATTAATCCATTCCTTGTTAAATGACAAATAATGCCAGAATACGGATCACACATATTTTCATTGGGGGCAGTTTCCATGCTTCCTGGTCCATTTTAGATAGGTGCAATCTCCCAGTTGACAGGCCTTCTGGAAATCGCGGCAGGCAAATTCAAAATTGCCTGAATCAAGATGGCCTTTGCCACGGCTGTTGTAGCCCGCGGCATAGCGCGGGGCAAGACGGACGGTCTGCTCGAAATCAAGCATTGCCAATTGGGGATGACCCATATTTTCATGGGCAATGCCACGTTTATAGTAGGCATAAGCATTATTCGGATCGAGCAGGATGGCTTCATCGTAGTCGTCGAGGGCGCGGTGGTATTGAAAAAAGTGCCGGTGAATATCCCCGCGGTTTAAATAAGCTCTTGCATTTCGCGGGTCGAGACGCAGTGCCCGGTCATAGTCCAGCACTGCCTCTTGCGGCCGCCCCATGTGTTTGTGGGCCATCCCCCGGGCGATATAGGCTTCCGCGCTTTTTGGGGTGAGGCTGATGGCCTTGTCATAATCCACAATCGCTCGCCGGTATTGCTTTAGATTTTTATAGGCGACCCCCCGTCCGATATACGCCCTGGCATTAAGCGGATCCAGCCGGATAGCGCCGTTGTAGTCCGCGATAGCGCCTTGATATTGGCCCAATTTCTTTTTGGCAACCCCACGGTTGTGATACGCCCTGGAGTTCTCCGGATCGAGGCGGATCGCCCGATTGTAATCCTTTACGGCATTTTGATATTGACGCAGCTTTTTGTACGCAATTCCCCGGTTGATATAAAAATCGGCCATATCCGGCGCAAGAGCGACAGCACGGTCGTAGTCTTCAATCGCCCGCTGGTAGCGGCCCAGATTTTTGTAAGCGACCCCACGATAGTTGTAGGCCCGGGCATAATTCGGGGCCATCTGAATGGCCTGGTTGTAATCCTCGATCGCACGATGGTAGTTTCTCATCTTTTTGAAAGGACGCGCCACGGTATGTAAAAATACTGGCATTCTGCGGATCGAGGTCCAGTGCCCGGTCGTAGTCTTTAATGGCGGCATCAAACCGCCCAAGTTTGCTGTATGCCTTCCCCCGCTCGCTATAGCTGCCCGCATCATCGGGATTAAGCTCAATGGACCGGGAAAAATCCACCAGGGCCTGATTGAATTGTCCCATTTTTTTGAGAGCGATTCCACGGCGCCTGTATAGATCTGCATTATCCGGTTCTGAACGGATGGCTTGATTAATATCTTCCAGGGTTTTCTGAGGAGAATTATTTGATCCATCTGATTGTTGAGCATAAATTACCCCGGAACAAATTAGGAATCCAAGGACAACGATTAGGGCCTTAATTAATAGTTGCATATTATTAACCTCCTCGGCAAAAGCCCGCGAGGCACGGCTTCAAGTATTTTTCTATGTTGGTTTCATTAACTGTGCTCTGACAACCATCTTTATAATTTTTGCGATACCCAACGATATGAACGATGTTTGATATAAACCCTTAACCTTTGAACCCGGAACCACTGAACCTTTGAACGGTCAAATGCTACTTCACCTCATAATTGAACCTGTCAAACAGCTTTTTGCCTTCAACCAGACACTTGGCTTTAATCGTATACACACCCGTTATTTTGAAATCGACATTGGCGCCGTACGCACCCTGCATGCCCATCGTCATTAGTTTTTGCTTGGCACCGTCAGGGCCCTCGACCAGATAGCCTAATTTCGCACCATGAACGGCGCGACCGTCCGGGTCTATAACGTAAACCATCAGATGATGCGATTGGTCCGCTTCCTTTGTGCCTTCCATTCCTTTTACCTGATCCGAATCCTTTCGCAGGTCGATAAGGTGATAGGCAAAACGATAGCCCTCGATGGTCGATTCATGGACAACTGCGCCGATGTGTCCGGAATGGTCTATGGCAGATCCGGAGTTTTGGGAAAAAACCGGCGGGGCCAGAACAAATCCGATCAAGATTGGAACGACAAAAAATATCGTTGCTTTTTTCATAGTGTTTTATCTCCCTATTGCAATGAGTTTCACTTAATAATCATATGAAACTCATATTTCAATGCTATTTAGGTAGAAGTTAATAGTGGGTGGGAGTGGCCTCGATTCGGCTGGGCTCATCGCAGGCCGGCCACGATTACCAGGATAATCGCGGTTAAAAACCGCTCCCACAATCTATATTAACTCTATTCTATACATCAATGTAGTTTCTTTTCTTTGATTTGACTGTACAATCGCGGCCAGAGGCAACGCTCATATGAAACAATGATTTAGACGGGATAACATGATTAACAAGATTGCTATTTGCTTAGCCGACCACTATCCTGTTAATCCTGTTGATCCTGTCAGAAAATTAAATAGACAGAATACCTTATTTGATGTTGGACGTTCGATGTTCGATGTTCTTTCGTCTCTTTATCGATTTGACCGGCTGGTTTTCCCACCGGTGGCAGCGCCGACCAACTCCGGCTCAATCCGGAGGGACTGGATTGCGATTTTTAATTCAACAGTTCCAATTACATTTTTACTTAAAGCGCCTCAGCGCTTTCCGCGGCCGAACGGATGTTTATCAGACGGTTTACATTGGCAACGGTGATGATTCCATCGCCGGGCTGCCCGGTTGAGGCCGCCTTTCGAACCAATTCGACGGTTCGGGCCTCATCCTTGTCAAGGCAGATAACTTCAACCCTGACCCGGCGGTTGACGTAGCATCCGAACTCGATGCTGGCTTTTGACTGATCGACATCACCTTTATCGCCGACAGCCATTACGTGACTCAGTGTCAAGCGCGAGATGCCTGCTTCGGCCAGGGCGGCCTGAACCGCCGCCGCCCGCTCACCTCGAATATATGCTTTAATCTCCTTCATCGGTCGTCTCCTCGATTTCAACTGGAATGCGGGGCACCGGGTGCAGTCGGCTCCGCAATTGCCAGCGTTTCCAGATAAAATAAACCGCCGGTATTATCACCAGGGTCAAAACGGCGGACGACACCAGGCCGCCCACCATGGGCGCCGCGATCCGTTTCATCACCTTTGAACCGGTCTCGGTCCCCCACATTACGGGCAAAAGGCCGATCAGGGTCGTTGCGACGGTCATGAGTTTCGGGCGCACTCTTTCGACGGCCCCTTCGATAATGGCTGACTGAAGATCTTCACTCGAATTCATCATTCCCCGGCTGCTGCGCTTTTCGAATACTTCGTCCAGGTAGACGAGCATTACGACCCCCGTTTCCGCCGCAAGTCCGGCCAGGGCAATGAATCCCACCACAACCGCCACCGACACGTTGTAGCCCAGCAGATAAATGAGCCACACACCGCCAATGAGAGCGAAAGGAAGACTCGCCATGACGATGGCCGCCTCGGTAACATTTTGAAAATGTATGTAAAGCAGCAGGAAGATCACCATCAGGGTCACCGGCACGATGACGTTCAGCGTTTTACGGGCTTTTTCCATGTATTCGAACTGCCCCGACCATAGTATCGAGTAGCCGGCCGGCAGATCGACCTCCCGGTCGACGACCTGTTTGGCCATTTTTACATAAGTGCCGATGTCCACCCCTTTCAGATCGACGTAGATCCAAGCCGTCTGGCGCGAGTTTTCGCTTTTAATACCGGCCGGCCCTTTGCGCAGGGAAAAATCAGCGAGCTGCATCAAGGGCACCTGGGCGCCCATGGGCGTGGCCACCAATACTCGCTTGAGCCTTTCGAGGTTGTCCCGCAGTTCCCGGTTGTAGCGCAGGCTGACCGGGTAGCGTTCCAGCCCCTCGACAGTATACGTCACGTTCATACCGCCGATGGCGGACATGATGACGTCCTGCACCTCGCTTACCCTGAGTCCATACCGGGCGATTTGGTCGCGCCGAATCGCCAGGTCCAGATAATTGCCGCCGGTAACACGTTCCGCGTAGGCGGACAGGGTACCCGGAATGTCCCGCACAACCGCCTCGATCCGCGATCCCAGCTCAGAGAGGACGTCTAAGTCCGGTCCCGTAAGTTTTATGCCCACGGGCGTTTTGATTCCGGTGGATAGCATATCGATGCGGGTTTTGATCGGCATGGTCCAGGCATTGGTGAGTCCCGGAAACGGGATCGCCTGATTCAGATCGTCGATGAGTTCCTCGATGGCGATATAGCGCTCTTCGGGCCAGATCCAGGCCAGCGGCCGCTTAAGCCAAGCCGGCCAGTTCGAGAAAAATCGCTCGACTTTTTTCCGGCGCCACTCGCTCAGCACCTTTCCTTTTTTGACCTCGGGCCAGATCCAGCCCAGGGGCATCTTGAGCCAGCCCGGCCAGTCTTTAAAAAACCGCTCCACCCGGATTTCTTCATACATCACTTCCGGTCTGAGGGTAATGGTCGTCTCGATCATCGAAAGCGGGGCCGGGTCGGTGGCCGTCTCGGCCCGACCGATTTTTCCCAGGGTGTGATGGACTTCGGGAAAGCTCTGGATGATCTTGTCGGTTTGATGGAGCAGTTCCCGGGCCTTGGTGATAGAAATTCCCGGCAGTGTCGTCGGCATGTAAAGGAGGTCACCTTCGTTTAACGGCGGCATGAACTCGCTGCCCAGACGGTAGGCCGGGTAAAAGGAGACCGCCAGTACTGCAACGGCCAGCAGGACCGTCGTCTTGCGCCATCTGAGAACCACCCGGATGAAAGGCCGGTAAATCCAAATGAAAAAACGGCTGATGGGGTTGCGATTCTCGGCGGTGATCCGCTGGGGCACCAGGCAGACAAGGGCAAAGATCGACACGCCGATCGCAGCAACCAGGGACCAGTCCGGCAGCGCGAGACCCGCCAGGCCGCCGGCCGCCACCAGCAGCGGAGGCCCCGCCGTGGCGAAGATCCAAATCCTCAGCCGTCGGCTTTTTTTCGTGTCGGGATCGAAGGTTTTTTCCCGGATGAAGAAGGTCATCAGCACCGGAACGATGGTAATCGCCAGCACCGAGGAAGCGGCCATGGCGAAAGTTTTGGTGTAGGCCAGCGGCTTGAAAAGCCGGCCGGACTGCTCCTGCAGGCTGAAAACCGGCAGAAACGAGACGGTAATGATCAACAGGCTGTAAAAAAGCGCGCGGCCGACCTCTTTGGCTGCCCGCATGATGATTTCCGTATGGGAACTGCTGTCCCGTTCCTTTTCCAGATGCTTGTGGGCGTTTTCCACCAGTACGATGGAGGCGTCCACCATGACCCCGATGGCGATGGCAATCCCCCCCAGGCTCATGATGTTGGCGTTGATGCCCAGCATGTACATGATGAGAAAGGAGATTAAAATGCCCACCGGCAGGGTGATGATCGCCACAAAAGCCGACCGGAAATGAAGCAGGAAAACAATGCAGATGACGGCAACAACGCTGATCTCTTCGAGCAACTTTTTTTTCAGGGTGTTGACAGCCCTTTCGATCAAAGACGACCGATCGTACCCCACCAGGATTTCCACGCCCTCGGGGAGCCCTTTTTCAAGCTCTTTTAACTTCTTCTTTACGTTGCGGATGACTTCCAGCGCGTTTTCGCCGAACCGCATGACGACGATCCCGCCGACAGCCTCCCCCTCACCGTTCCAATCCAGCACGCCGCGGCGCAGCTCCGGGCCGATCTGAATGTTGGCAATGTTTTTGAGCAGCACCGGCGTGCCCATCGGATCAACCGCCACGGCCACCTTCTCCAGATCTTCTATAGAACGGACATAGCCGAGGCTGCGCACCATAAACTCGCTTTCTCCCATCTCCACGAGCTTGCCGCCCACATCGTTATTGGATTGCTGGATGGCCCTTCCGACCTGCTGAATGGGAAGGTTGTAGGCCTGCAGTTTGTTGGGATCCACTTCTACCTGGTACTGCTTGACAAATCCTCCGATGCTCGCCACCTCCGATACACCGGGCACCGCAGTAAGCTCGTATCTGAGATACCAGTCCTGAAGGCTTCTGAGCTGCTGCAGATCGTAGTTGCCGGAGGTGTCTTTGAGAACGTACTGGTACACCCAGCCGACGCCGGTGGCGTCCGGACCCAGGCTCGGTGTTACACCGGCCGGAAGACGGCCGGCGACAAAGTTCAGGTACTCGAGCACCCGTGAGCGGGCCCAGTAAAGGTCGGTTCCATCCTCGAATATAATATATACGAAGGAAAAACCGAAAAAAGAATAGCCCCGGACCACCTTGGCAAAAGGCACGCTCAGCATGGCCGTGGTGAGCGGGTAGGTCACCTGATCTTCCACCACCTGGGGCGCCTGGCCCGGGTATTCGGTATAAATGATCACCTGGACATCCGAAAGGTCCGGTATCGCGTCAAGCGGTGTGTTCAACATGGCCAGGGTTCCGCCGAAAATGACGAATACCGTGGCCAGGATGACCATGAATTTATTGTTGATCGACCATTCGATTACTTTTTCGATCATCATTCTTCTTCCAGGTCCCTGAAAAAATCATCCTCTTCTTCCATATCCTCGAAGAAGTCTTCTTCAATCTCTTCCGCCTCTTGAATCTTCTCCCTCTTGGCTTCCAGCATTTTCTGTACGGCTTCTTTGAGTTTGGATTCCGAATCCAAAAGAAACTGGCCGGAGGTGACGACGGTTTCGCCGGCGGCCAGCCCGGTCAGGATCTGAATCTTGCCGCCGTCAACCGGCAGTCCCAGGGTGACATCCCGCGGCGTGAATTTGTTGCTCGGCCGGGTGACAAACACCACGTTGCGCGCCCCGGAGCGAATGACCGCCTCGGACGGGATGACCAGACCTTGCCGACCGGAACTGCTCTTGATCCGGACATCGACATACATGTCCGGCTTCAGGGCCAGGTCGGGATTTTCAAATTCCAGCCGCACCACAACGTCCCGGGTCTTGGGCTGCAGGTAGGGATAGACGTAAGACACCCGGCCGGAAAACACCTTGCCCGGCTGATAGGGCAGGGTCATCTCAGCCGCCTGTCCTTCGGCCACCCACGAGAATTCGTATTCATAAATATGGGCCTCCACCCAGATCCGGGAGAGATCGGATATACGAAAGAGCATGGTGCCCGCTTTGACATAGCCCCCTTCCTCAATATTGCGCTGAATGACGAATCCGCTGAAGGGCGAGCGGACCAGAAGGGTTTTCCTAACCTTGCCGGACTTTTCGATAACGTCGATTTCGCCCGGCGCAATGTCGAAGTTTTGGAGCCGGCGGCGGGCCGATGCCAATAGTCCCTGATTGTCACGACCGGTCAGCCGCTGCATGTTCTGGTATGCCACCAGGTATTCCTCCTGGGCCGCCAACAGCTCGGGTGAATAAATTTCATACAGGGGCTCGCCTTCATCGACAAACTTGCCGGTAAAATCGATATAGAGTTTCTCGATCCACCCGTTGGTTTTGGTGTTGATCTGGGTCGTGCGGGTCTCGTCGGAAGTAATATGTCCGTATGTGCGAATGGTGAAAACCAGCGGCTCCTGTTTAGCTAAGGCCGTGCGAATCCCCATGTTCTGCTGGGTCACCGGGTCGACACTGACCGCGACGCCGCCCACCAACTCGTCCTCGTAGACCGGCACCAGATCCATGCCCATGGCACTCTTGCCGGGCTTGTCATAAATTTCCGTCGGATTCATGGGCGCCCGCCAGTAGGCGATCTTTCTTTCAGCTTCGCCCCCGGCGTTGGTTGAACCGACTTCATCTTCATAGACCGGCACCAGGTCCATGCCCATGGCGCTCTTGCCGGGCTTGTCATAGATTTCGGTCGGATTCATGGGTGCGCGCCAGTACGCGATTTTCCTTTCGCCTCCGCCGGTTGCAGTTTCTGCGGCCGGTTCCGGGTTGTGGCCGTCCCGGGGACCGAGATACCCCAGAAAATAGGCGCCGCCGCCGGCCAGCAGCAGGGTCAAAGTAACCGATATGGCAGCCACTCGAAGTGGTGAGGCAGCCGTTTTATTCGTTTCGTTTCTTGCCATTTATGAAATTCCCGAAGTTTTTTGAGCTTGCCGGGTACCGGGCCGCATTATCGCTGTTTATAGTCTTCAGGTGTTCCACTGAAGGCGGACCACTGACCAAAAAACGGCCGGTCTAGTCTAAAAAGAAACTTTAAAAAACAAATATCGAATATCGAACAAGGAATCATGAATGTCGAAGTAAGGTGTTCTATCATTTTAAATTTATCTGAACTTGCCAGAGCGAAGCGATGCCAAACTTCATCATTCGATATTTCTTGTTCGATATTCTGCGGTTCGTTTTTAAATTTTCATGTTTCATAAGAGCACTGCCTCTGGCCAAAAAAACGGCCAGTCTGATCGGTGAAAAGAAACTAATGAACGTCGAACATCGAACGTCCAACATCGAACATCGAATAATGTATTCTGTCTGTTTAAAAAGACTGAGCGGCTTGTGGGGTCGTAGCTCGAAGAGCGAAGCCCCAAGCGAATCCATCATTCGTCAATCGACATTCGTCATTCCAATGTAGTTTCACACGAGCGGCGGCCTCCGGCTAAAGGACAGCCGGTCTGATCAAAGATAAGAAACTAATGAACGTCGAACATCGAACGTCCAACATCGAACGTCGAATAATGTATTCTATCTATTTTAAATCGACTGAGCGAAGCGAATCCATCATTATTCATTATTCATTATTCAATAGTCATTTCATGGTAGTTTCACACGAGCGGCAGCCTCTGGCCAAAAAAACGGCCAGTCTGATCGGAAATAGAAACTTTAAAAAGGCGAATATCGAATATCGAACAAGGAATAATGAATATCGAAGTAAGGTATTCTATCAATTTAATTTATCTGAAATAGTCAGAGCGAAGCGATTCCACACTTCATTATTCGACATTTCTTGTTCGATATTCTGCGGTTCGTTTTTTAATTTTCATGGTACCAGTTTCATAAGAGGTTTTATTTGCCCCCGACCATTGCAGGAGAAAATAGATGATTTTGCGTTTTGTAAGAAACAAAGTTGTGGAAGTCGAACCTCAAGCAGATGGCAGCATCGCAGTAGCATGGCGTTTGAGGGACGATTTACTGACGGCTGAGGTTGACATCAGGATGCAGCTGCCGGACCTTGAGATCGTGGACGCCGAAGCTACCCTGAGCGGCCTGGTCCCCAGGGCCTGGTTGGCGGCACCCGAGCTGATCAAAAAAATTGAAGGCATCCGGGTGGGCGCCGGGCTGCGCAAGATTGTCCAGGGGCTGCTGGACGGTCCCCAGGGCTGTCCTGTGCTGGCCCAGGCGGTCCTCGAAAGTGCCAATGCCGTCATCCTGAATTTTACCCGTCCGGTGGTCCAGGCGGGAGAACAGCTTGACGACGAGAAAATGTTGGCTTTCTTAAAAGATATGGTTAAAAATAATCCCAGGCTGGTGCGCAGTTGCGTGGCATTTCAGGATGATAGCCCTATAATGCGAGGACTATAGACGCCTTATATCGATATCAAGTAAATCGTCGCGAATTGTTGCTTCAACTTAATAAGTAAAATAATTGAGGGAATTAGGAATTAAGGATTTGGGGAATTAAAAGATAGACCCGAAAAATAAATTCAGATAGAATTCCTTCAATTCCTGAATCCCTGAATCCCTGAATCCCTGAATCCCTGAATTCCTGAATCCCTGAATCCCTGAATCCCTCAATTCCTAAATTTCCGGCTCGTCCGGTTCGGAGAAATCAGAATGAAAACATTTAGCCGCAGTCAGATTATCGGGGCTGAGTTCCCGAATGAACAAACCGTCAGACTTAAAGGTCTTCAGGTCGATCATATTTACAGCATGGAAATCAACATGGACGTGCGAATCTCAGACGGGGAGATCCTGGCAATCGAGGGGCTCATGAAGCGCTACACCAATTTTGTCTGTCCGCAAGCCCTGCCTGTGCTTCAGTCCGCTGTCGGCATGTCCCTGCGGGAAGCCGGCTGGGACCGCCGCATCATGAAGGAAATCGGCCGGCAAGGCTGCGAGCACTTTGCCGAAATCATCATCGAATGCGGCCGCAGCCTCGATCAGGCTTGCCTGAGCAAGGACCTTTGGCGGGCGCTCGAAGCTGATCCCAGCCTGGATCAGGCGGAGTTCATGGAACAATGGATTGGTCTGCAGCCGGCAAATGAGCCCAAATGAAAATTGTTACAATACTATACGTTGTGAACGCAACGCTGTTGCTATTGCACGAGATCGAATCCGCCTATGAAAAGCAATGCAATTATTTAATTAAATGTTTTATCGGGTTGCAGTTTAGTAATTTTGTCAGCACGCTTTTTCGAAAGGTAGATAATGCGCATCGATCTGCATATTCACACATCCCCGCTTTCCACCTGCAGCTACATCGATCCCAATGGCTTACTTCAAGAAGCTCAGAGATTGGACCTCGACGGTATCTGTCTCACCGAACACCAGGTTCTATGGGATCCCGCTGCGGTGGATAAGCTTGCCCGGGAAAACGGGGTCAAAATATTTCGCGGCAACGAGTTTACCACCAACCAGGGAGATGTCCTGGTTTTTGGATTCTATGAAGACATCAAGGAATTGATGATGATTCAGGAATTGCGGCAAAAAGTTCAGCAGGCCGGCGGCTATATGATTGCGGCCCATCCTTTCCGTGGATTTAAAACTTTTGGCATCGGCCAGCTCCAGATGACGGTCGAGCAAGCCAGCAAACGCAAAATATTTGAGTTTGTGGATGCCGTGGAGATTGGCAACGGAAAACTGGCAGAAGACGAAAACGACATGGCCCGCAAGGTGGCGCATAAGCTCGGTCTCCCGGGAACCGGCGGCAGTGATGCCCACCGCATTGATGAAATTGCAACTTGGGTAACGACCTTTGAAAAAAGCATCGAAAATGAACAGGAACTGCTTGAGGAGCTTCATGCGGGAAGATTTAAAACGGAAGTCGGAAAAGATAGAAGGTAAGAAATTGAGAAAATGAGAAGATGAGAAGGTTGGTCAGGCCCTGAAAAGATCCAGCCTGGAGGAGCGCTGCGCTTGAAGAGCGTTTCACTTGATGAGCGCTTCGCTTGATGCGGTAAAGAAGAGGACTGAGGACGGAGGACAGAGGACTGAGGACTGAGGACTGATGTCAGAAGACAGAGGACGGATACTTGAAGTCGGAAGTCGGACCCGTCGTCGTCCGGTAGGGCTGGACTATGCCGCGGCTAAAGATGCGGAAGTCGGATTGCGGCCTTCGACGAGCTCAGGCGAGCCGAAGTCGGAAAACGGAATTGAGCCATCAATTTCCTATCAGCTTTCAGCATTGAGCTTTCAGCGTTGAGCTTTGATCTTTCAGCTATGAGCTATGAGCTTTGAGCTTTTATCCCCTTGAAAATTATACCTCAGTCCATCTATCGCAAGGATATTTCATAAATGTGTGAAAGACCCTTAATCGGCGTTGCCGTCATCGTTATTAAAGACCATCGCGTGCTGCTGGGAAAACGCAAAAACGCTCATGGGGCTGACACATGGGCCTTTCCGGGAGGTCATCTGGAGTCCAATGAATCCATCACTGATTGTGCCGTGCGGGAAGTGTTTGAAGAAACCGGTCTAAAAATCAAAAACCTGCGCTTCGGCCCTTACACCAACGACATCTTTACTACTGAAAACAAGCATTACGTCACCCTTTTTGTGATCGCCGACCATGATACCGGTGAGCCGGAAGTCAAAGAGCCCCACAAATGCAAAAAATGGCAGTGGTCCCAATGGCCGCCCAGGCGGCAGCCCCTCTTTTTGCCCATTCGGAACCTGCTCAAGCAGAATTTCAGTCTTCCCGCCTAATATCCTTATACGTGAACAGCGTTCCGCGTGTTTAGCCATTGGCGATCGTTTTCATTTAACTGGTTATCTGCAACGCGCCAGTAACCGGCACTTCACTTCCCTCCCCTGGTGGGAGGGATTGAGGGAGGGGGATAAAATAGATAGCATGCCTTCAACTTGAGCTTTCTGGATAAGCGAATTCATTTAAATGATCATAATGGCGCAATTGCAATAACCAAAAACGCCGAGTATTCGGTGCACAGCTTGACAAAAGCAATTTTAGTAAACAATTATAAAATAGTGACTTGAACTCGCTAAATTACAGTGGATAAACTGCAATTGGAAGCTCACGGGAGCGGTGCACGCAATCCGTAAATAGGAACCCGTAACCCGCAACTCGTAACCCGTAACCCGTAACCCGTAACCCGTAACTCGCAACGCGTAACTCGCAACCCGTAACGCGCAACGCGCAACTCGCAACTCGCCACGGCTCTTCAGGAGGCAACAATGTCCAAAAAATTCAAGGCCGATATTCCAACCCATGCCCCCACTGCCCCGGAAGTGTTTTTTTCCCGCCGCAAGTTTATGACGACCGCCGCCAAGGGAATTTTAATGAGCCCGGCGGTATTCCTGGCTGCAGGTGCTGCAGACAGCCGGGCCGGTCTTCTGGATGAACCCATAAAGAGACCGGACGTTTTTCCGGCCCAACGCAATGAAGAAATTAAACTGCCCCAGGGCCATAATACTGATCTCACCCCCCGGGAGGTGGCTGCCAGTCACAATAATTTTTATGAGTTTTTACCAGGACGAGGTGGCCCGGTATGGAAATTCACGGACGATTTTGAAGTTGATCCCTGGAAAATTGAAATTGCCGGACTATGCAACAATCCCATAACGCTTGATTTGGACGATTTGTTCAAGATCGAACATGAAGAGCGGCTTTATCATTTTCGCTGCGTGGAAAGGTGGGCCATGAACGTACCGTGGAGCGGATTTTCCTTGAGCAAACTCCTGAACAAGGCTGACCCGAAATCGTCAGCCAAATATGTCCGTTTTATATCCGCCAACAAACCGATTCAAATGCCCGGCGTGCAGCAATCACCGGGATACCCGTGGCCGTACCACGAAGGGTTGAGAATGGACGAAGCCATGCATGATTTGACGATGGCGGTCACCGGCGTCTACGGCAAACCACTGTTGAAGCAGCACGGGGCACCAATCCGGATCATTGTCCCCTGGAAATATGGCTATAAAAGCCCCAAATCCGTGGTGAAGATCGAACTTGTTTCGCGGCAGCCTAAAATTTTTTGGGAAATTCAGCGCCATGAATATGGTTTTTTATCCAATGTAAACCCCAATATCCCCCATCCACGCTGGAGCCAGGAAAAATCCTATTGGCTGGATACCAGAAAGTCTTTTAAGACTCCCGTTTTCAACGGCTACGATAAGTACGTCGGGCAGCTTTATCCGGAGGAGCCGCGAACGCCACAGGTTCCATTACGCGAAGGTCAGACAGCCCGCTGACATGAATCGACTGCCAAAGATTGTTCGATTATTGCTCGTATTGCTTTCTCTTGCAGTTGTTGTCTATGGACTTTTGAGTTACCTGGCCGAACCCATCCCGGACCATCCTTACTTTATCCCGGCCGGATTCAAGGTCATCGCCCACCGCGGGGGACGCAGTCTAGGTCCGGAAAATACCCTGCCCACTTGCCGGCGCGCCGTGGACCTGGGCGTTGACGTACTTGAAATCGATGTCCACCTCACCCGCGACGGCCATCTGGCAGTCATCCATGACAAAACCGTCGACCGGACGACTAACGGATCCGGCACGGTCGCAAGCTATAATCTGGCTGATTTGCAAAAACTCGATGCGGCATACCGCTGGACGGGTGACGGTGGAAACCGATTTTCCATGCGTGGCAAGGGCATTAAAATCCCAAGCCTGACCGAAGTATTTCAGGAGTTTCCCCAGATGCGAATAAACATTGAAATCAAGGATCCCAAATCTGCCGCAATCACTTCACTTTGCCAAACCATACAGCAGTATAACATGGTGCAGAAAGTAATGGTTGCATCATTTAGCGCCGGTGCCTTAAGAGATTTTCGTTCGATCTGCCCTGCCGTGGCGACATCGGCCGGGGCTTCGGAAGCAATGTGGTTTTACTCATTGCAGAAAATGCACCTGGAAGCGGCTTATTCCCCCAAAGTCCAGGCACTGCAGGTTCCCGAAAATTATGGCGACGTCGAGGTTGTCAACAAGCGGTTTATGGCGGCCGCCCTCGACCGTAATATGCGGGTCCAGGTGTGGACGGTCAATGATACCGAGTCCATGAAGCGACTTTTGAACCTGGGTGTAGACGGAATCATGACGGATTATCCGCAAAAATTAATTGCAATATTGAAAAATAAATGAAAACCGTTGAGCCGTCAAATATCGTGCTTATACTAAACATATTCGACCTTACGCTACCGGGCGATGTCGTCCCGGTTTAATTGGTAATTTGTATTAACCTGAAGAATAGGTGCAGAACGCCGACCTATCGACTCGAAATTAGATTGCGCTTAGATAGGCGATTTTTGCTGATTGATAGCCAACGGAATATTGGAGTGATGGAAAAATGGAATAGTGGGAAGGAGAAGCGGTGATGTCCTGATATGAAGTCCTGATGAGGAAAATTATACAGGGATCTCATTTCGCCAAACCCAGCATTCCAAAATTCCATTATTCCAACTCCCCATGTCATTCGGTTACAGCAATCCCAATAACGAAACGGATCTGAACTGCAGGATCGGAGTTCTGTCTTAACTAAAACCCTTTGCCAAACAATCTTGACGTCATAAGATTGCGCTTATATTTGGAGGAACTATTATGTCACACAATCTACCTGAATTATCATACGCATATGATGCGCTGGAACCTTATTTTGATGCCCAAACAATGGAAATTCATCACACCAAACACCACCAGACCTACGTTGACAAGCTAAATGCAGCCCTCGAAGGGCATTCGGACTTGCAAAGCAAAAGTGTTGAAGATTTATTGCGAAGTCTCGATTCGGTTCCGGAAAATATCCGGACGGCCGCCAGAAATCATGGCGGCGGCCACTTCAACCATTCCTTTTTCTGGCCCATGCTAAGAAAAGAGACCAACTTCGGCGGTGGCGTGGCTGATGCCATCAATTCTTCGTTCGGCAGTTTCGACGCCTTTAAGGAGCAGTTTTCAAACTCAGCCGCCCTGTTGTTCGGCAGCGGCTGGACTTGGCTGGTCTGGAGCAACAATGAATTGCAGGTCGTAACAACCCCGAATCAGGACAATCCCTTGAGCCAGGGCAAAACACCGATCCTGGGCATCGATGTCTGGGAGCATGCTTATTATTTGAAGTATCAAAACCGTCGACCCGAATATATCAGTGCCTTTTTTAATGTAATCAACTGGGACAAGGTCAATGAATATTTTAGCGCGGCCAAAGGTTGATGTTCGACATCGTTAGGGAATAGCCTGATGCAAAAGGGCGGGCCCCGGGGGGTCTGCCCTTTTCAGCTTGGAATCTACCCGATGGCGGCTTAAAGAGTGCGGAAAATGTTAATTTCCCGGCATCGATACGGGAATGACACGAAATGGGTATGTTGTTACAGGAACTCAGCCATGGTTGATTCATACATTATTGATGTGCGTTGAGCACGGCCCGTCTTTGACAGATGAAATCAGCGATATTTGGTGGGCGAAGCCCACCTTAAGACAAAGAAGGTCCTCATATCATGAGGTTTGCCCATGCTTGAGTCAAAGCGTTTCTATCTACTGTATATTACAATTTTATTGCTACTTTTCCATGGCTGTAAAAACGCTTCCGACAATCGCAATCAAGTAACGCCCGGGCATGAGAATATCTCTGCAGGATTACTGCAACCGGAATCCTTCAAACATATCATTCTCACCTGGCAGGGCGATCCAAGGATATCCCAAGCCGTGACATGGAGGACCGAAATTCGAATCAGCCAGGCGCTGGCTGAAATCGCCCCATCGGACCCTTCGCCCGATTTCGGCAGCAGTGCCCGACAATTCACAGCACAATCCACCATGCTGGAAACCGACAGGGGTGCAAGATATTACCATACTGTCAACTTTACTGATCTCCGCGCGGATACCCTCTATGCCTACCGCGTCGACAGCGGAAAAGTGTGGAGCGAATGGTTTCAATTTCGCACGGCAAGTGATGAACAAAAGGATTTCTCATTCATCTACCTGGGCGATGCCCAGCATGATGTGCATTCAATGTGGTCGCGCACGATACGCGCCGCCATCCTTGAAGCACCCAAAGCCCGCTTTATAATCCATACCGGCGACATGGTCGATCGTCGCAATTCCGAACATCAATGGGCAGAATGGTTTGAAGCCGGGGGATGGTTTCTGGCAATGGTTCCCAGCATTCCGGTTGCCGGCAATCACGAGTATAAAAAGCGGGGGCTGCTTGAGCCAATACTTTCAAGCTACTGGAAAAACCAGTTCGCCCTGCCGGAGCTGGGTCGGAAAGATCTTGATGAAACCGTTTACCACATCGATTTTCAAGGGGTTCGTATCGTCGCTCTCAATTCGAACCTGGAAATTGAAGATCAGGCAAAATGGTTGAAAAAATTGTTGACGAAAAATACATCCAACTGGACAATAATCGCTTTCCATCATCCCATATATTCCTCTGCCAAAGGACGCGTTAATGAAAAATTGATTGAACACTGGAAACCTGTTTTCGAAAAATTCAAAGTGGACCTGGTAATTCAAGGGCATGACCATGTTTATGCGCGCGGCCGTGGATCCTGCTCCGGGCAAAGCGGCTGCCTGGTTCCGGTCTATGTTACTTCCGTCAGCGGTCCGGGAATGTATCGGCTCGATGGCCGCGACTGGATGGATCGGGCTGCCGAAAACACCCAGCTTTTTCAGGTAATCTCGATTTCAGGCAATAACCTTCGCTTCCAATCGATTACGGCTACCGGACATGTATATGATGCCTTTGAATTGATTAAGGAAGAGCAAACCAGGTTGATAAATAAATTGCCTTCCAACGCCCCTGACTACCGCTTTAGTCAATAAGTCGAGCTCAATGGGCTCGGCTTTGTTCCACAAAATTTCATTATTCGGTTATCCGGAAACAACAAATAAAACAACACCTGAATTATTATCGCTAAATTCGCATCTTATAGCCGACTGCGTTATCATCCATTTCCAAGGCGAATAACATAACGTGCTAAATTCAGGTGACAGGAGATATCTATCATGCAAACAAAATTATTCATAAATGGAGAATTCATATCAGGTGAAGGGCCGGATCAGGTCATCCTGAATCCGGCGGCCGGGGAAGCACTGGCCTCTGTTTCCGAGGCGTCACTCGAGCAAATCAACCGCGCCGTCACGGCGGCAACCGCCGCATTTGACGCATGGTCGGACACCACCCCCGCTGACCGGTCAGGCATGCTGCTGAAGCTGGCCGATCGCATCGAGGAAAATGCAGCAGAGCTGGCCCGCCTGGAATCGCTCAATTGCGGCAAACCCTACCCGCTTGCCCTGGAAGACGAATTGTCGGCCGTTGCGGATTGCTTTCGTTTTTTCGCCGGGGCGGCCCGCTGTTTGAGCGGCAGCGCCGCCAATGAATACCTGGCGGGCTTTACCAGCATGATCCGGCGGGATCCGGTCGGCGTCGTGGCCTCGATCACACCGTGGAACTACCCCCTGATGATGGCAGCCTGGAAGCTGGCGCCGGCCCTGGCGGCCGGGAACACGGTGATTATCAAACCGTCCGAGCAGACGCCGCTGACAACCCTGAAACTGGCCGAGTTCATCGCCGAAATTTTTCCCAAGGGAGTTGTCAATGTGGTGGCCGGCCGTGGCGAAAACGTCGGGGCGCCCCTGGTCGCACATGACGGCGTCAGCATGGTGTCGCTGACCGGCTCCATCGCTTCCGGGCAAAAAGTGCTGCAGGCCGCCTCCCGAACCATAAAACGCACCCACCTCGAGTTGGGCGGCAAGGCGCCGGTGATCGTCTTTGACGACGCCGATCTCGAAGCCGTCGTCGAAGGCATTCGAGCCTTCGGGTACTACAACGCCGGCCAGGACTGCACGGCGGCCAGCCGTATTTATGTCCACGACAAGGCCTACGACAGGGTTGTCGCCGACCTTGGATCGGCTGTGGCATCGATCAAGATCGGCCGGCAGGACGAGGAGGGAGTTGAGATCGGTCCGCTGATCAGCGAAGCGCATCGTGAGCGCGTCTCCGGTTTTGTTGAAAGGGCGCTGGATGCCAGCCATATAGAGCTGATTACCGGCGGTAACGTCGGGGAAGGAACCGGCTTTTTTTACGAACCCACGGTGGTTGCCAATGTCAGGCAGGAGGATGAAATCGTGCGCCGGGAAGTTTTCGGACCGGTGGTTTCGGTTACCCGCTTCAGCGCGATCGACGATGCCGTTGCCTGGGCCAATGATTCCGACTACGGACTGGCTTCATCCGTCTGGACCCGGGACATCGGCCGGGCCATGCAAGTCGCCGGCCGTCTGCAGTATGGCTGCACCTGGATCAACACCCATTTTACCATATGCAACGAAATGCCCCACGGCGGCATGAAGCAGTCGGGCTATGGCAAGGATATGTCCATGTATGGCCTCGAAGATTATACTTCAGTAAGGCATGTGATGGTTAAGTTGGACTAAGCTGCTCATGAGACTCAAAACTATTTTAAGGGCAAATTACAAATCACAAGCATCAAATAACAAATAATTTATTTGTGATATGTTTTTTGTTTTTTGTTATTTACAGGTTAGGTTCAGTTAAGATGAATACGGAGGTGTACCTGGAATGTCAACACATCCCAAAAAGACGCTGCTGATTATCCGTCACGGCGAAACAATGTGGAATGCCGAACATCGTTTCCAGGGGCACGGCGACAGCCCGCTGACGGAAACCGGACGCAAACAGGTTACGGCCCTCGGTCGCCGAATGGAGGCCATTGATTTTGACAAATTGATCAGCAGCGACCTGGGACGTACCCGCGAGACATCAGCGATTATTGCTGGTTTCACGGGCCATGCAGCAGAAAATGACAGCCGTCTCAGGGAGAGAAATTACGGCGTTCTCGAGGGATTGACAGTGCCGGAAATCAGGGAACAACATGGCGAGGCTTATGATCAATTCAACAAGGACGACCCGGATTATGTCCTGCCCGGCGGTGAAAGCCACCGCCAGCATTATCAGCGCAATGTCGCCTTTTTTGAAGAATTTCTGGCCGGGCGATTCGGCGCCAGAGTTGTGGCGGTGGCCCACGGCGGGGTTCTGGACAGTATATTTCGCTATGTTGCGGGGTTGCCGCTGGATCAGCCGCGCTGCTACATTACCACCAATGCCAGCCTGACCATCGTCAGCCACGGCAGTTTCTACAGCACCACGCGCTGGGTGATCGAGACCTGGTGCGATGCAAGCCATTTGAAGGGCATCGACCGCAATTTTGGGTTGGGATAGTGGGTGTAGGATTTAGGTTGAGAGTATTCAACAGCAGGTTTATCCGAATCTCACATACCAGTTTACAAAAGATTTTGTGCAACAATAAATCCCAAATATCAAGCACCAAATAACAAATAAATCTCAAATTTCAATGACCAAAACATAGATCAGAATTACATTCCACCGACACCCCGCCTATATCAGCCGGTCATGAAAACGTTGTCAGAGCTAAGGTTTGGATTAATTTTTTGGCCTGCGGTGAGCCTATAGGCAGTGAACTCAAGGCCGAACTGCTCTCCTTAAGGTATTCGGGGCCGAACTTTGGCGCGCTCAGGCCGAGGTCAGTCGTTTCGAATTTTGAATTTGGGTCATTGGGATTTGTTTGATATTTGATTGTTGGTATTTGTAATTTGTTGCATGTGAAACCAGTTAACTCAAGCAATCACGATGACGATATCAACAGGAGATACTATTGATGTCTCCTCATCTTGCGCCACCCCTGCTCACTGAACTTCTGCTCGCGATTTAAACCCCACGCTTTCATCGCCTCAAAATAGGCCAGAATATCAGTTTGGGCGAGCTTTTGGATCTCATCGCGTTCTCGGTTCCTGCGCTCGGTATCATCCGGTGTGATGCCCACCCAGGTGGCATAGCCGTCGTCAAAGACCTTTTCGGCCGTGAGCTCATGGGGTGCGATTCCCATGGAGCCGGCGTACTGTCGCACCATATCCATGTTCATCTCCAGCACCCAGCCGTTGTCCCACACCCGGCTGGTGTGTTCACTGTCGACGGCCTGGCTGCATTGGGGGCAGTAGACCTCTTCGACGGCGGTCTCGTTCAAGATCATTTTGCCGAAAAAGATTTCAGCCGTATTCTGATTGCAGGTACAGGCGACCTTGTAGCTCTGGCACATGGTATATCTCCTTGCAATTGAGTAGAGTTTACCATGGATGGTACAATGTCAGCGTTCGGATTGCATTGACATAAGTCAAGGAGAGGAAATAGTAATGGCTAAAATTAAAAATTGACTAAAATGACTAAAATTAAGGTATGCTATCGAATACTAAATAGAACTGAACAAACACATTAAACCAATTAACCAATCAACTCAATCAACCAGTCAACCTAATCAACTACATTCAGCCCATCAACTTTAATGATGACGAGGGTGATATCATCCTCGGTTTTGCGGCCCAGGGTAAATTCGTTGAGCTGGTCATAAACGGCGTTTAGTATTTGGGCGGCATCCGCGTCGGCGTTGCTGCGAATGATATTGCGCAGCCGCTCCTTGCCGAACATCTCACCGTCCCGGTTAACCGCCTCCCAGATGCCGTCGGTTCCGACAGCGATAATCTGGCCGTTGGCCAGCCCATTGTGGTGATTCTCCTCGTAATCAAAGCCTTCGCTGACTCCCAGGGCAATGCCGCTGCCTTTCAACTCTTCAAACTCGTCGCGATTCGGATCATAAATCAGCGCCGGATCGTGTCCGGCACGCACCCAGTCCAGGCGTTTTGCCTCCGGGTCGATGCTCAGATAAAAAAGAGTCATAAATCGGCCGGACTCGAGCACATCCTGGGTCAGGTGACGGTTCATGGCCGTAATGATCTCGGAGATGGTCCCGGGCTGCGAGGCACGCATTCGCAAAAAGGCCCGGGCCGTGGTCATCAGCAGCGCTGAATCCACCCCGTGGCCGGAGATATCTCCCACGACGACACTGAAAGGCCCTTTCTTGGATTCACGCCGCCACAAAAAATCAAAATAGTTGCCCCCGATCTCGTCGCAGGAAACATTGCGCCCGGCGATGTCAAGGCCCTGGACCTTTGGCTTGTCCTGGGGCAGCAGGCTTTTCTGGACTTCGCCGGCCAGGGCCAGCGCCTTTTTGTGTTCGGTCATGTCCGTGATGAATGCCATGTTGCCGATGACCTGTCCCTGGTCATCCCTGAGGGTGTTTCCGTGCACCAGAATCGGGACATGCCGGCCGTCTTTTGCCACCACGCTGCCTTCAAACTCGCGATACTCTTTGGCCAGAATATGCTCTTTATTGCCCGCAATAAACTGCCGGAATTCAGGGGTGGCCAGATCGATGGGCCGTTTGCCGATAATCTCTTCGCGCGAATAGCCCAGCATCCTGCAGTAGGCATCATTGACCTCAAAAATCACCAGATCTTCATCCATCAGGATGAATCCTTCGGCCGCGGTTTCAACGATGCGGCGAAATTTTTCCTCGCTTTTGCGCAGGGCGTCTTCGGCCAGCTTGCGCTCGGTGATGTCGACCAGAATGCCCTGGTTGTGAGTCTTGACCCCGGCGGCATCCCGCACAACCGAGGTCTGGTCTTCAATCCAACGAATGTCGCCCGATTTTGTCAGGATGCGATACACCTGGGTGTATTCTTCCACATCTGCTTCGGCATAGCGTCTGACTTCAGAGCCGACCCGCTCCATATCGTCGGGATGTACGAGGTCTTTAAATAAGTTTTCGCCTTTGAAAAACTCTGCGACTTCATATCCCATTTGGCGAATATTTTCGGAAACATATTCCAACTGCGAGTCTTCCCCGGCACTGCGCCGGAAGAGGATCACCGGGCTGCGGTCAACGATCATCTCCGCCATCCGCAGGGCTTTTTCGGTTTGATCCCGCTCGGCACACTTGGCATCATACTCTGCAGTGCGGCTGTCGTAGCTGTTTTTAAGATCACTGCAAGTTTTTTGAACGCTTTCCAGGCGGCGGCGCAATTCATCGGCTTCAGCAGCTTTGCGTTTGAGATCGTGAATCTTTTCAATCAGTTCTTCTTTTGATTTGTCCGATTCTAATTGCATATTTCAATTTCCCAACCCGGATCAACCGGAATGAAAATATATAATCACGAAGGCACGAAAAGACGAAAAGGCGAATAATATAGAATCGGCAGTGTTCCAATCACCAACTAACCAATCAACTTGTCAACCAGTCAACGAAGCCAAAACAATTTCATTCCAAGCCAAATAATGTTTGAACGAAAACTCGTCTAATCGAACTGTTGGGTTTCGCCCCTTAATATCATATCCGTTATATGCTAATTTTCGTAGATTGGGTTGTGGTACGAAATCCAACATTGCCGACCGGGCTCAACCCAACCTACCAAAAACCGGACTATTCGTTCAGGCACTAGTTATCATACACCACTGCCGGACCATTCCTATTCCTAAAAGATAAGACAGAGCGCAGCGATTCCAACATTAGACATTATTCAATTGTCATTTCTCATTTGTTAAGGATGTGCGTAGCCGTACCCAGAAAAAGCTCAGCCGCCTCACCTTCCGTTTCTGAAAGGGTCGGATGCGGATGAATGCTTAAGGCCATATCCTCTGCCAGAGCCCCCATTTCAACTGCCAGCACCCCTTCTGAAATCAGCCCTTCCGTATCCCGGCCGGCAATGCCGACTCCCAGAATACGTCCGGATTCCGGATCAACCAGGATTTTCGTCAATCCCTCCGGCGCCCCCATGGTGGTTGCACGGCCTGAAAACTTCCATGGGAAACGCTGCACATTTACCGGACGGCCTTCACGGCGAGCCTCTTCTTCGGTCAGGCCGCACCAGGCAATTTGGGGATCGGTGTAAACCACCGCGGGTATGGCTCGCACATCGAAGGCCGACGGCTCGCCGGCAATAACCTCGACCGCTATTTTGCCTTCCCGGGTTGCCTTGTGGGCCAGCATCATGCCGCCGGCCACGTCACCGACGGCAAATATTTTTTCATCGGAAGTGCGCAACCGGGCATCGACAACCACAAATCCCTTATCGTCCAGATTAACCTTGGTATTTTCAAGGCCGATCCCCTGTGAGGCCGGCCGGCGCCCGATGGCAACCAGCACCCGGTCAAACGTCTGCTGCGGATTGTCGATATCACCTTCCAGTGTGACGTCCACCCCGCGGTCGGTTTCCGCAAGGGAGGTGACCTTGGTATTTAAATGGATCCGCTCGAATATACCCTTGAGCTTTTTATTTAATGGCTGCACCAGATCCCGATCAACTCCCGGCAGCAGCCGGTCCATAAACTCTACCAGAGTTACCTTGGAACCCAGCGCTGCATAAACCGTTCCCAATTCCAGTCCGACATACCCGCCGCCCACCACCAAAAATTTGTCGGGGATATCGGCCAGGGCCAATGCACCGGTGGAACTCATGATTCTGCCGTCGGGACTAAAGTCCGCACCGGGCAAGGGGATCGGCCGCGAGCCCGTGGCCAGCACGGCATGGCGAAATTTAATGCGGCTGACCTCGGAATCGTACAACCGCACCATGTCCGAACTTTCAAATTCAGCCCGGCCGCTAATAAGTTGTACGCCGCGCCTTTCACTCAGGCTGATCAGGCCATTGGCCATTTTGTCGATCACGCTGGCTTTCCAGTCCCGTAATCCCGCCAGGTCAACTTGCGGTTTACCAAAAGAAATCCCCATTGATGCGGCTTTATCGGCATCATAAATGAGCTCTGCCAGGTATAAAAGTGTTTTGGATGGGATACACCCTTTAAACAGGCACACTCCCCCGGGTCGCTGGGCCGTATCGACCATGGTCACATCCATTCCCAGGTCCGCTGCCCGGAATGCAGCGGCATATCCCCCCGGCCCATTGCCGATGACCAGGAGTTCCGTCTCCTGCGTAAGCTCACCCATTACCATTGGAAAACCTCCGGAATTGAACGGTCGTCTGTTGATCCCAGCAAGGAGAGAGGATGCTGGTTTCAGCGACCAGTGGCCAGTAATCAGTTATCAGTTATTGGTGATTGGTTATTGGTTATTGGTGATCAGTCAAAAGTCATCAGCTACAAGTGATCTGTGGTCATTAGCCAGTGGCCAATATCTATCAGTTATAAGGAACTGAGCCAATGCCGAAGGCCGTGGGCCTTAAACCTTATACCCATAGGTATCAAGCTGCGGCCAGACGGTTTCGTGGCCTGCCGAACGCCGAATGTCGAACACCGAATACCGACCCTTTTACCTTATACCCCATACCTTATACCTATACGAATGTAGCTGCGACCAAGCGGTTTTTATGGTCTGCCGAACACCGAATACCGAACACCGAATACCGGTTCCCTATACCTTAAACCCATTGTTATTACGCTGCAGCCGAGCAGTTTCGTGGTCCGCCGAACGCCGAAAACCGAATGCCAGTCTTTATTCCCAGTATCAAGTATCCAGAATCCAGCATCCAGCATCCAGCATCGAGTTAAATCATACTCATCAGCAACTCATCCGGATCCTCCAGGGTTTCGACGAGAATCTTGAGAAATTTAATGGAATCGGCACCGTCCAGCACCCGGTGATCGATGCATAGCACAATCGGCATCATCAGACGCGGGACAATCATAAAATCACCTTTGGCCTGCTCCCGGACAACGGGCTGCATGCGCGCCTGGCCCATGCCCAGAATGACAACTTCGGGATGGTTGATAATCGGCGCAAAGAATCCGCCGCCCATGGCCCCGGCATTGGTAATGGTAAAACTGCCGCCCTGCATTTCATCGATAGTTGCCTTGCGGTCCCGGGTGCGTTGCACCAGATCGGTCAGTTCAAGCGCCAGTTCCCTGATGCTCTTGCGATCCACATCCTTGACGACCGGCACGATCAAACCGTTGTCCGTATTAACGGCAACACCGACGTTGTAATAGTGCTTGATGATAATTTCGTTATTTTGGGTATCCAGTGTCGCATTGAAATTAGGATAGGTTTTCAGCGCGGTGGCCACCGCTTTTAAAGCAAAGACGGTAATGGTCAATTTTCCGCCCACCGCTTCGATCTCTGCTTTATGCTTCTGCCGAAATGCCTCCAACCGGGTAAGATCGACAACATCCTGGCTGTTGACATGGGGAATCTGGGACCAGGCTAACGACATCTGGCGCGCGGTCGCCCGCCGAATGGAGCGAAAGGGAACCCGTTCCACCTCACCCCATTTGCTGAAATCAGGCAGCGCGGGCACAGCCATATCGGCGGCTTGGCGCGGTTCGGCTGCCCCAGGCACCGCGGCCGGAGCCGCTTCGGGGCTTGGGCCTTTTTCGGCAAAGCCACGAACGTCCTCGGCG
>Ga0209338_1000105_pt1 | contig 36552 bp, 21 predicted proteins | sample OlaalgELextract1_FD_187374 | JGI IMG/M metagenome (GOLD analysis project Ga0209338, IMG submission 187374) | Olavius algarvensis symbiont microbial communities from Tuscany, Italy - Type A ELBA extract 1 (SPAdes) (version 2) | ecosystem: Host-associated > Annelida > Digestive system >... | reverse complement strand
TAACCTGAAGCACAGCAGATTGCTGCTTTAACCAATTTTTCAAAGAACATTGACCAAATTTAAAATGTTGGACCTACAATTTTGTAATTTATTCTGATCAATTTTAAGTTTATGCGCAGGCTCTATAAACCGATTACAAAAAAGCGGTCTACCCGCAATCGTTGTAACCTCGTTATTTAATGCTAAAAAATTCACATTAGTAAGCATTTAGGCATTTTATTTGCATCATAGGACATCAATTCTGCATTTGCGAATGATGAGTCATTCACAAATGATTGCTTGATAATAGCAAACCACTTGAAAGGGTGGGACGCAAAGCCACTGGCCTAAATCTCGATTCGGCGGGATATGGCAGCAGGGTTGCCGGGCAGCGATCGCACCTTTCATATGGCGGCGCTGGGCTAGGCATAGCAAAACCGTTTGAAAGGAGCAGCCATGTGCAATGATATTCGATTGTTTAACCAAGGAGCTTATTTCACCCGCACTCCCAAAATTCTTCTTTCTATCGCCACATTGACGGTTTTGTTGTTCCTGCAGCCGGGCCACGTCTATTCAGAGGAAGTCTACCTGAGCTGGGATGCCAATCAGGAATCAGATCTGGCGGGCTACCGCATTTATTACGGCACCACCAGCGGCAGCCATGCCGTGAAAATCGATGTCGGCAATACCACTAGCTACGCGGTCAGCCTTCTTGAAGCCGGCAAGACCTATTACTTTGCAGCCACAGCCTACGATACCAGCGGCAATGAAAGTGATTTTTCCAAAGAGATCTCGTTTCACCTGCCGGGCGACGGCGGTGATGACGGCAACAGCGGTCAAGACCGCGACAGCGACGGTGTTGCAGACCCGGACGACAACTGCCCCGATGACGCCAATGCCAACCAGGCCGATGCCGACGGCGACGGCCTGGGCGATGCCTGCGACCCTTTGACCGACTCCGATGACGACGGCATGCCCGACGACTGGGAAATCCAAAACGGACTGGACCCCAATCGCGATGATGCAGCATCCGACCCCGACAATGACGGCATCAGCAACCTGGATGAATACCGGGGTGAAACCGATCCGGGTGTCTATGATGAAAACGATGAACCGGATGCCCCGGGGCTGTATGCGCCGGTGAACCGCGAAACGGTGGGCTTGACCCCGCAGCTGCAGATCGAAGAATTCTATGATCCGGATTTCGGCGACACCCACCGCGCCACCCAATGGCAGATCACCCGTCAGTCCGATGACCGGGTGGTGCTGGATGTCACCAGCGACTATATGCTGACCACCCTGCAGGTTCCCAAAATGGTGCTGGCAGAAGATGCCGGCTACCGCTGGCGCGCCCGGGTTTACGACAATCATGGCCTGGCTTCGGCCTGGTCGTCAAGCGAACGATTCGATACCGATATCCAGACGGACGACGCCGACGGCAACGGCATCCTAGACGATCAGGAAGTTGACCCGGTGCTGGACATGGATGAAGACGGCACGGCGGACCGCGACCAGGAAAACATCAAGTGCGTCAATATCCAGGGCGCCGACGGCCAGATCGGCATCAGCATCGAGGATTCGCCGGCTGTGGTCTCCATCGAGGCCCTGGAATCGCTGGATCCCAGCGATCCCCTGTTCGACGGTCGTCTAAACGGCAAACCCACGGACATCGCGTTTGGGCTGATCCATTTTAAACTGCTGCTCAATGAAGTGGGGGCCGATGCCACCGTCAGGGTGCATTTGTCCAAACCGGCACCGGCCGGCAGCCAGTGGTTCAAGTTCCATCCCATTGCCGGGACCTGGCTGGATTATTCGGACTATGCAGTCATCAGCAGTGATCGCCGGACGATTACCCTGACGATTACCGACGGGGGGTTAGGGGACCTGGACGGCGTTGCCAACGGCATCATCATCGATCCTTCCGGACTGGGCACCCCCAGCGGCTCCAGTGGCGGTGGCGACAGTATTATCGATGAGGTCGATGATACTATCGGTGACACCATCGAAAGTCTTGCCGACAACTTAGCCTGCTTTATTACTGCTGCCGGACAGCAGCCGCAAACTATGCAGGCGGCCAATGCCTGGCGTCACATCGGCGGCCGCCTGGTGATGATGCCGTTTTTGCTATTCATCGCCGTTGTGGTCGGCCGTAAATCGAAGTCTTTGAAGCCGCTTGAGCCCATTGCCAAGACGATGAGGGGCAATTAAGGAATGCGGAATAGGAATTGCGGATTTCGGACCCGTCGTCGTCCGATAAGGCAGGACTATGCCGCGGCTAAAGATGCGGATTGCGGATTGGGAAAATAAAGAAGATGAGAAGATCAGAAGGTGAGAAGGTGAGAGGAAAGCAGGGCTGAGTTTTGAGGAATGAGGACATCGGAAGTAGGAAGTGGGAATTTGGATTGCTGAAATTGAATTGCGGATTTCGGAATGCGGATTGCGGATTTGATGTATCGCTTCGCTCTATCAATTTATAACTAGATTGTTCGACCTGGAAGCTCACAGCAGGCAGATTAGTGCCAGATATTGGAATCACATCATATTTGCGAAAGATTTTTAATGCAAAAGATTTTCGCCACCAAGACACCAAGACACGAAGTTCTTACTAAATTTTTTTCTTTGTGCCTTAGTGGCTTCGTGGCTAATATTTCAGATTTTTGCGGGTTGGGTTTTGAATTTTTCCATCGAAAGAGGAAAATCAAATGAAAATAGTCGTATTAAATAGCTTGGTGCTGGCTGTCGTTGCGGTCGTAAGAAAAGTGACGTTTTTCAATTTGTTTAAACCGCTATTCAGCAAGCTGAGAGTTAGTTGCATCTTTATGATTGTCATCATGGGGACAGCCGGAATGGCATCCGCCAAGGATACCACGCCGCCTGAAGCGCCAACCGGAATGGAGGTATCCCTTGTACCCGGGGACGGAGGATCTGGCGACGGTGCTCCTGACGCCGTGATCGATGCGGTCTTTTTGGCCCAGACCCACGTCAGCCGACCTACGGATCCTTACTTCAAATTGACCGGCGACCGGCAGGCTTTGCTCAAGGTCCATGTGATTTCTCCCAGCGGCGGCCAGGCACCCCTGGTGAGCGCCAAAGTGAGTTCGGGTGGCAGCAGTACCAACTTGACACTGCAGGGCCCCGGCACACTGCCCACAAATTTGCCTTCGGCACCCGGCCAGGTCCAGCATCGTTTCGCTGACTCCTTCACCGTGATGATCCCTGCCCAATGGGTAAAGCAGGGGATGCGTGTTGACATTCAGGCCGGGTCCAGTTCGGTCAGCCACGACATCAATGTCGGCGCACCCAATCCCATACCGATGAAGATGTTTGATGTCCACTACTTCAAGGAGTCCTCCGGGGATTATCCGGTCGGCTATCTCCAGGAGCTCGAGGCCAAGTGGCCGGTGTCGGATTTGACGGTGGAGCGGGTGCGCAACATCATTTTTCCCGAGCTGGTGATTCCGGCGCGTCCGGATGTCGGGACGCCCCACGTGCGAGTTAAGTCAAAGGACGAGTACAAAGAAAAGACCGGCAAAAACTTCGACGGCGAGCAGGCGGCGGCTTTGCAATGGGTTGAGGCGTTGTCAGCCGGTGGCGGCAATTTCGATGTCGCCATGTGTTACATCAACATCACCGGTGTCCACGCCGGGGGACAGGCCGGTGGATTTGACGGCGTCGGGGTCATGGGCGGTGTCGGCATTTTGCACCACGAACTGGGCCATGCCCTGGGGTTGCCCCATTGGGCCAACAGCACCAGCTATCCCTACCGCGGTGATATGTACGGCATTCCCGCCCCGCCGCAGGAGGTCCACGTCGGTCCCAATTGGGGATTCGATCTGCCTTCGCTCACCTTCATTCCCCCCACGGTTCAGAAGGACATCGACTTTGCTTACAAAAAGGGTATGTACAAAATCGACCCCATGCAGGGCGGCGGCACCGGCAAACAGGAACCTCCGTTCCTGATGAACCATTTCTCCGATTATTCGGTGTACAAGATGCAAAATTACATCGAGGGCAAATTGGCCGTCCTCCGCCCCGACGGATATTACAAGTGGAGCGAGCAAAGCGGCGACTACACCAAAAAGATGACGGACCGGCTGGGTGTGCGCTACCCGATTGAACAAGACGTTCAGGTGATCAGCGTTCTGGCTGCCTGTACCCTGTCTGACAAAAGTGTGAGCATGGTCTATCCTCCCATCGGCCCCTACAAAGGCAACCGCATTCTGACCTTCGATCCGTCCAACGCCGCAGATCGATCTACCGCGAAAAATAAACGGTTTTGCCCGGATGGAGGATGTGATTTCAGTCTGCGGGTGGTTCAAGGCGGCCGGCAGAAGATCTTTATGCTGCCGGCAAGCGGCGAGGCCGGGAGTGACCCCTATGCCAAAGGCAGCCTCAAGACAGCAGCCGTCAACCTTCGCGCCGGCGATGGCGCCGTGACAAAGGCTGAATTGCTCCTCACCCCGGACGCAGACAGTTCAGGTTTGCCGGTGAATCCGGAAGTGCTCGATGTCTGGATTGGAGAGTGAATAGGGATTTCGGATTTGGGATTTTGGATTGCGGATTGGGAAAATAAAGAAGGTGAGAAGATCAGAAGGTGAGAAGGTGAGAGGAAAGCAGGGCTGAGGTTTGAGGAATGAGGACATCGGAAGTGGGAGGTGGGAAGGCGGATTGCGGAAAATGAATTGCGGATTTCGGAATGCGGATTGCGGATTTAATGTATCGCTTCGCTCTGTCAATTAAAAATAGATTGTTCGACTTGGAAGCTCACAGCAGGCAGATTTGTGCCTAAATATTGGAATCACATCATGCTTGCGAAAGATTTATAATGTGAAAGATTTTCGCCACCAAGACACGAAGTTCTTACTAATTTTTTTTCTTTGTGTCTTAGTGCTCTATTTCGCAAATACGGTAACCTATTTCGGTAATAGCTTTCACCGCTGAGACGCAGAGGGCGCAAAGAGTTTATATTTTTTATTTGCCGCTGAGAGGCCGGCAAATAAAAAGATTCAAGCCCGGTGGGCAGAACCTAAATCTGTATGTCGGAATGATCAATTTCATATGTCTATAAATCGTTTACATAGCTTATGATCGTTAGTTGTCTGGGTACACGGTGCCGAAGGCTGATTGTTTTTCATTTGCCTTCCTCTCAAAGGCAAATGAAAAGAAGATTCATCTCTGCGCTCTTTGCGACTTTGCGGTGAAATCAAATAATTACTAGAACATCAACCAATAATATGTCACTGTATTTATGAAACTATGTTCTTAGTGCCGTGTGCTAATTTTTCCGGTTTCTCCGGGTTGGGTTTTTGAATTATTCGATCGAAAGAGGAATATCAAATGAATATAGCCGTGTTATTTAACCAGGTGCTGGCTGCCTTGGCAGTGGAAAGAAAATTGACGTTCTTCAAGTTCATTAAACCGCGAGTCAAAAAATTGAGTGTCGGTTCCATCACTTTGATTGTCGTTTTAGGGACAGCTGGAATGGCATCCGCCGTGGATAGCACGCCGCCTGAGGCACCGACCGGAATGTTGGTCAGCCTCGAGCCGATAGCCTGGCAGGAAGATACGCGGTATGAGGCCGAGGACCGCTCGGCAGAGAGCGGCTGCAATATCGCGACCAACAACGCCGGCTACACCGGCTACGGCTTCATGGACTTCGGCGGCAATGGCACCTGGATCGAATGGAACGACATCTATGCGGCCGCGGCCGGGGCGTTTGAGCTGACATTTCGCTACGCCAACGGCGGCGCCGGCCAGCGTCCATCCGCAATCATTGTCAACGGCCGGAACATCGGCAGCGTGCCGTTCACGGCCACCGGGGACTGGACCAATTGGGCCACGGCCAGCATCACGGCGACTTTGCCACAGGGGTTCAACACGATCCGCGTGATGGCCAATACCGATAAAGGCGGCCCCAACCTGGATGGCATGGAAGTCTCAGTGAGCACCAGCATTCCGGATTTCTGCCCCGACGATCCTTACAAGACTGCGCCCGGCGACTGCGGCTGCGGCGTGACGGAGGGGACCTGCTCGCCGGCCGGCGAACCCGGTGACGGTATCCTGCTGCCTATCGAAGTATTTGGCGGGGCCGGTACGCGGGAAGAGATATCCGTTGCGCTCGATGATACCGGAGACATTGACCATTTGTATCTGCGGTGTCACGCATGCGGCTATCACATCGATGAACTCGACCGGGATATGAGCAAGGTCAAGGCCCAGGTCCAGGTCAACAGCTGTCAGCCCGTGGATCTGAAAGCCTATACCGGTTACGCCGGGGAAAAATCCAACGACCCGATAAAATTCTATGGCAATCCCGACGTGACCGTTATCGGACCGGAAGCCGAAGCCGGGGGATTGGGCGGCGCTTTCCGGGTCGCACGCATGAAAGTCAAGATCGACAACAATTGTTTGAAAAATGGCGACAACACCATCACCTTCATCCACAAGGATGCGGACCCCCATCAGCTGGGGTATCGCATTATCGAGATGAATCTTCTGCGCAATGGCAACCTGGACAAACGGGTGCTGCCCTCCAGTGCGTTTGTCGACGACGACCCCATGCTGTGGCGGCCGATTCACCCTTTGCCGGCGGACATCGAGGAAGGGCGACGCTTGTTTAACGCCAGAAACAGCCTCTACGATCTCGCGACCGACCTGAGCGACGGGCAAGGCAATGGGCAGGGACCCAACGACGGCATGATCCGGGCCTCCTGCGGCGATTGCCATACGCCGAGCGGACGGGGATTTGCCTACTACAACTTTTCGAGCTCGAGCCTGGTCAAAGGGGCGATGTCCCACAAGCTGACCAAAAAACAGGGCGAGCAGATTGCCTCTTTCATCCGCAGCCGGAACGTGCCCCGGGTGCGTCAGGCGCGACCCTGGAACCCGCCCTACCAACCCGGACCCGGGCTTGACGCGCGGCCGGTGGCGGAATGGGCTGCGGGAGCCGGTGTCGACGCCATCCTCGAGAGGGACGAACACACCCTGGATTACCTCTTCCCGGACGGCACGAGCTATGATGAGGTCGTCAACGTCGTCGACCGCTACGGCACGCTGAACCTGCGGGAGCTGCCCACCGATTTGGCGATGCCCCACTGGGGCGCCTGGCTGCCCCCCCATCTCGCCCATCGATGCGTTCGATCTCGAACACCCGGCGGTGCTATCCGATGAGAACGGCAATCCGGTTGGCAAGCCCTATTTCGAGGTCCTTTACGAGAAAGCGAAGAACAACCCCACCCGGCAAAATCTCGCCGATCTCTTCACCAAGCTGGGCCTCTGGTGGGCCAGAGGCGCCACCTGCTACACTCAAACCTTCGACGGCGGACCGGACCATCGGGCCATCAACGGTGTGGTCACCGAAGCAATCCGGCTGCCGCATGCGCGCATCACGCCAAGCAATTGCGAGGATCTGCGCTATGACACGGAAGCCGTCAAGAACATCGAGCTCGTCAAACGGGGGTTGATGCATTGGATGGCAGTGCGTCTGTGGGAGATTATCCATTCCAACGGCCTCGAAGAGGAGGCCGCCAGGCAGACGGATCAGTATTGCAGCCTGGGTCGCTGTGTCAGCGGGGCGGAGCCGCGCGGATGGGTGACTGCTACCCGGGATGATCGCTTCGATGTCTATCACCTGGCACCGCACTATCTCGGATACGATTCGCGGCAGTTCACGGAAAAGACCAACTTCATCGGAATTTACGAGAACAATCAGTGGTATCATCTCCAGATGATATTGAACCCGGCATATCGCGAAGTCCAAACGAGTCATTGGGCCTATACACACATCCGCCTTTACGAACTAGCCAAGGTTGATCGTAAGGCTGCGGCCCGACTGTATGCGACGTTTATCAAGATGCGCCAATTACAGACCAACGGCCACTACGGCGGCGGAACCGGTTTGTCCCTGCGCTATGCGCAGCCTTTCTGGTATTTCAGCGGCGAAGACGGGGAGCGCGTCGGACAGATTGAAATGCCCGAAGAGCTCTACTCGAAGCTGTACGAGGCCCTCACCTGGGACTTTCTGGAGGCGGTGCAGGGAGGCAGCCAGGAGGATTGGGCCACCGCGAAAAACAACAACGATGTCCAGCCGCGGGACAGCACCGATTTTTCCTTGGCGGAACTGGGCCGGCAAACCTTCCCGCAGCCGGGGCCGATTCAGGGGCGCAACACCCTGCGCTTGATCGACATCACCTCCCGGGGTGCGGGACTCGATCCCAGGCCGTCTTTGGAACTGCAGCTCGCACTTTGCGATTGGGGCCAGGATATGTGGCCGTTGGGTCCCTGGGATACCATGCGTGATATGGTGCGGGAGCGGTATTGAAGGCCAGGAAAACAGCCGGTCAAGTCGAAATAGAAACTCTGAAAAAGCGAATATCGAATATCGAATAATGAATGTCGAATGTCGAAGGAATGTATTCTGTCTATTTTATAAGAATGACTGAGCGAAGCGAAACTATCCTTCGAAATTCGTTATTCGATATTCTGCGGTTCTGCGGTTCGCTTTTGACGTGGTTTTAGATGAGGTGTCAGCTCAGCCGTTGGCCCAAAAAAAACGACCGGTTAAATCGAATAAAGAAACTGTGCCACTGGAGCCAGTATTTATCAAGCGCAGTCTTTCCAAAAGCATAGTCCCCTATAGTGGAACAATGGAATTTGGTTATCTGGAAACATGAAGTTATAGTATATGTGGAAGCGGCTTTCAGCTGCGATCATTTACACTCGCGGCTGCAAGCCACTCCCACAGCGCCCCACAGGTGTCTTTTATGGTGACTCGACTCTTCCAGATCAGCCCCGAATGGAATACTGCAGATCCGCCGGAGGAGGACTGGAATTTTGGAAAATTGAACTTAACGGAATTTAGCTTGCTTTAATGGGGATGGCGTGGTTCAGAACATAAAATAAGACTATCATCCGATTTTGACCCCCAATATTCCATTATTCCACAATTCCATCATTCCAATCGGGGTCTAAGTTAAACTCTATCTCTCCCGGGAGAACTATCATACCGGAATCCTGAGCACCGTCCGACTTACAAAATATCCCGCAGCAGGGCGGCGCAGGTGTCCGACAGCTTGATGCCTTTTTCTTCCACCTTAATCGCCCCCGGATCGCAGATTTCGACACAACTCAGGCAGCCGACACAATCTTTGGCCCTGACCGCAGCGGATTTGCCATTGCGCATTTCAAATACTTCAGCCGTGCAGATCTCTATACATTCTTCACAGCCAACACATTTTGCTAGGTCCAGCTCTACCACGAAACTCATTTTGTTAAATGTCCTCGCCAGGGTCGCAAAATGTCACTAGATCCAGGCGACCGCAGTGGGCCGGGCTAGGTTATATTCTTCGTTTTTCAAGTCAGCCCAGCCGCCGGCTATACAAACAGCCGGTCGAATCGAGAAAGAAACTTCTTAAATGAAGTTGAATATGAGGTAAACCACGAATTACACTAAATACACAAAAGCTAAAAAAGGTTCAATTTTTATTTTCGTGTCTTTCGTGTGGTTCGTGGTTCATCCATAATATGAAAGTCTAAAACCATATACTTTGATTTATTTTCATACAAGTCATAAATATAGCTATTGTATCCAAAAATGTAATTCGTCCTTAAGATACATGAAGGCAAACATGATTGTCAAATCCTGAAATGAAAGCCGCTATATTTATATAAAATATTGAATTATTTATAAATAATAATAGACATTTTTTATTGACTTTTCTTGGTGCTTAGATTAGAAATATTACTATTTTCCCACAATTCAAAATTTTTGTATACAAGAATGCAAAAATCCGCCACTTCAATCAAGACCAAGAAAAAATCCACTTCCGTGCGGGAGCTGGCATACAACAACTTGAAATCAGCCGTTCTGGCCGGACGGTTCAACCCGGGTGAACGGTTGACTGAAGAGCATCTGGCCAAAAGCATGGGCGTCAGCCGTACGCCCGTCCGGGAGGCCCTTCAAAAGCTCGAATCCGAGGGCCTGGTCAAGCCGATGGAAAGAAGAGGCTTCTCGGTGGCGCGCGACTCGCGCGAGGAAATGGAAGACCTCTTCGATATTCGGGCCGCGCTGGAAGGGTACGCCATCCGCTTGATCTGTGCCTACATTGACGACGAGTCAATCGATGAACTGCAGGATCTGATTGGCCGGGCCGAAAAGGCGCTGCAGCGCAAAAAGCTGGATGAGGTATTTAAATTCAACACCCGCTTTCATGACACTTTGCACGACATTATCTCTCATAAATCACGTTTTCACAGCCTGATTGCCGACACCCGCAAATATGTGTTGCGCTACCGCAAAGACAGCCTGCACTATCTCGCCGGGGCTCGACGCACCATTGATGGCCACAAAAAAATAGTGCTGGCGATCAGTTTAAAAGATCCGGATCTTTGCGAACGCGTGATGCGCGAACATATTGAGGAAGCCAAGGAAGAGGCGTTGAACAAATTAGGGATTTAGGGATTGAGGGATTATTGATTTCGGATTTCGGATTGCGGATTGGAGGATCTTTGATTGCGGATTTCGGATTGCAGATTGCGGATTGGTGGAGTTTCGATTGCGGATTTCAGATTTCGGATTGTGGATTGGTGGAGTCGCTGCGCTCCGTCGATTATAGTTGGCAGGAGTCCCATGCGTGAATAGTGCGTGATAGTTGGATATGAACCTGATTGAGGGATTGAGGGATTAAGAGATTTAGGAATTGGGGGATCTAGGAACTCAAGAATTTAGGAATTGAAGAAATTCTGCCTGTCGTGAGCTTTGGTGTCGAACGATCCAATACAATTGACAGAGCGAAGCGATTCCATAAATCCGAATTCCGCAATCCGCAATCTGCAATCTAATTCTAATGTCCCATAAGTTGTCTCATTTTAAATGTAAGTTGAAAGATCTGGTACCAGCGCAACATCGCTACGGGGGTTTTGATGAAAGCCGATAAAGACAAGTGCATCGCCTGCAAACGGTGTTTTCCCTATTGTCCGATGGGCAAAATTCAATCCTTTCGGCGGCATACGGATATCCCGGGCCGCATTTACATCGAGATCGACCAGGAGCAATGTACCGACTGCGGCATGTGCGTGCGAGCCGACATCTGTCCGGTCAATGCCCTTTACCAGGAAGTCGAAGACTGGCCGCGGGAGATCCGCGGGATTCTGAGCAATCCCCTGATCGAGTTCAAAGACTCGCAAGTGCCGGGGCGGGGAACCGAGGAAATGAAGACCAATGACGTCAAAGGCACTTACCGGCCCGGCGAAGTGGGGGTCGGCGTCGAGTTGGGCCGGCCGGGACTCGGCGCGTATTTTCGCGATGTCGAAATTGTTGCCATGGCCCTGATGGACGCCGATATTGGGTTTAAGCTGGCCAATGAAAATCCGGTTACCCATTTCATGTCGGACAAGACCACCGGAAAAATCAGAGATGACGTCCTTGGCGAAAAAGCAACTTCCGCCATTATTGAAGGCAAATGCAAATTGGAGAACCTGCCCCAGGCCTTAAACGCCCTGCAGAAAGCCGCCGACCGGGTGGATACGGTGTTTACCGTGGAAGTGATCACCAAGGTTACCCGGGAAGGAGAAGTTCCGATCAAGGCCATGCTGGAGGAAGCCGGGTTCTGGTATTCCATCAACAGCAAAAACAACCTGGGACTGGGACTGCCGGCCTATGATTTTTACGGAGAAGGAGATCATTCATGACACACAGCCTGCATCGCAGGGGGGACTCCGAGAGCCTCAAGGAGGATTTCGTCGTGCTGGGCTGCCCTTCCACCGGTATCAACAAGGACGGATCGGCGCCCAAAACCCGGGACTTTTTGAGCATCTGTTACAAACATGGACCGATCAATCTCGGCGATATGAAAACCGGCAATATCTACAACACGACCATGGATGATATCCTGGCCAATGTCACGGACGGCACCGTCGTGCAGTGTACATTCGACAACCGGGATAAAATTGTGGCCCTGATGAAAGAACTCAAGGAAAAAAGACCCGGCATTTCAGTTATCATCACCGGGGTGACCGATGTGGTCCAGCAGTGCATGCACGAAGCCGGATTGGGCCCTATTCATTCCCTGGAATACTCACTGGGGACCTGGGGCAAAACCGAACGGCTGCCCGGCTATGCCATATTGAAACTGCACACCATGTGCGGGCATGCCATGATTGCCTCTGATCTGGTAGGCAAAATGGTGCGCGATGTCAAACGCGGCCGTCGAACCATCAAATCCTGCGTGGTGGAGATGGCCCAGTGCTGCACCTGCGGCAATTTCAATTTGACCCGCGGCGAAACGATTTTCCGGGAAGTCCTTGCGACTTATATGGTCAAAAATCTATACTAGGCGAGTGCGGTGGGTTGGTGTTTACGGGTAGCATGAAAAAAACTTTAGAATTTGAAAGAAAAAGAGGAATGGATTCTTATTTAAAAAAAACAATTTGACAGGATCAACAGGATCGTCAGGATAATGCGGCCTTCGGCCGAAAAGCCCCTCGCCGCAGGCGAAAAAAAATCCTGATAATCCTGTAAATCCTGTCTAAATAAAAATAATAAAAATCGAATCCATTCCTCAGAAGTTTCATAAAAGGTGTCAGCACCGCTGAGTTGAAAAGCGGCCAGTTTAAAGGAGAAATAGATGCGATATATTTTGGTCGGCGGAAGCGCCGCCGCCGTCAGTGCCCTGGAGGCCATTCGGTCGGTTGACAAAGCGAGTCGCATTGATTTGTTCAGTGATGAAGATGTGCCGCTGTTTTCCAGAGTACTGCTGCCTTACTATGTCGCCGAGGAGCTTGCCAAACCGCTGTTGAACTTCCGGTCGGCCGATTTTTTCGCAGAAAACAATATTAACGCCCATATCGGAGTCAGGGTGCAGGAAATAGACCCGGACGCCAAAACCGTCACCGCCGATGACGGAAATACCTATGCCTACGATAAATTGCTGTTGGCAACCGGCGGCAATGCGATCACCCCTAAACTTCCAGGCGTCGACAAAGACGGTATTTCCCCCCTCAAGACCATGCAGGACGCCGAGCGTATTTATCAGTTTGACGGCGAGCGGGCGGTGGTTGTCGGGGCCGGCAGCATCGGCGTGGAATCCTGTGTCAGCTTGATGCGAAGGGGCTATAGAGTCACCTTGCTCGAGCAGCTGGGGCATGTCCTGCCCACGGTTTTTGATGATGAGGCAGCCGGCATGATCAGAGGCCTCATCGAACAGATGGGCATCGAGGTGATAACCGGCGAACGCGCCATTGAATTCACCGGCAACGGGCGGGTCCAGAGCGTGGTGACGAGCACCGGTGAAATCGAGTGCGACAATGTGATCCTGGCCGTCGGCATCCGGCCGGCGGTGGAACTGGCCGAAAAGGCCGGTATCGCCATCGGCATGATGGGCGGTATCACCACCGACAGCACCATGCTGACCAGTGTTCGGGATATCTACGCGGCCGGCGATGTCTGTGAAACTTTCGACATCGCCCGCAACCAGCCCTATGTCAACGCCATCTGGCCTTTGGCGGTCGAGCAGGGCCGCATCGCCGGCCTAAATATGACCGGCCGGGACCAATATTATGCCGGATCGGTCAGAATGAATTCCATCGGCAATTTCATCGGCATTCCGGCGATGTCCATGGGAGTCACCCGCACGGAAGAATGTTCCTATGTCGATGAGGAATGCCATTTCCAGGAAGTCAAAAAGCGCACGAAGAATACCTACAAAAAAATCATTCTAAAAAATGGCTGTATCGTCGGCGCCATCTTTATCGGGGTCGGTCAAACCCAGCGCTGCGGAATTATATCGATTCTGCTCAGGCGTCAGATCGAGGTTTCCGACTATATTCAAACCCTGATCAGCAACAATTTGAGCTTCATGGATATTCTGCCGCTCCTGCGGCGCCACGGCGACAAATTTCCTGAACCCGAGTATAAGGAGCTGATGGATACGGGGCTGTGAGGTTGGGAGGTTGGGAGGTTGGGCGGTTGGGAGGTTCAGGGTTCAGAGGTTCAGGGGTTCAGAGGTTCAGAGGGGCAGAAGATAAGAAGATAAGAAGATCAGAGGGGCAGAAGATCAGAGGTTCAGAAGTTAAGAGGTTCAGAGGTTCAGAGGTTCAGAGGTTCAAGGTTCAGAGGTTTGGGGTTCAGAGGTTCTGGGGTTCTGGGTTCAGAGGTTCAGGGTTCTGGGTTCAAGGTTCAGAGGTGCAGAAGTTCAGGGTTTAGAGGTTCCCTTCTTCGCCCTTCGGGCTGCGCAGGGCAGGCAGGGTTCGGGGTTAAGAGATTTGGGGCTTCGCCTTCGGCTTCGACCCCACACGCAGGGTTTTGAGGTTCGGGGTTCTAGCGAATCCACCAGAAGCGAATAAATAACGAATATCGAACAAGGAATAATGAATGTCGAAGTAATGTATTCTATCGATTTGTATTAATCTGAAATAGCCAGAGCGACTTGTCGGGTCGTAGCCGAAGGCGAAGCCTGAAGCGATTCAATACTTCATCATTCGAAATTTCTTGTTCGATATTCTGCGGTTCGCTGGTCCAACTTTGTGTTTAATACGAGCGGTTCAAAGGCTCAGGATTACGCCGATTCTTAGCCTGCATCTTCAAGAGAAAGTTCACTCTTTAATTCCCCGAACTAGCGTGATCACCGCTACGCGGCGACCGGCTTGTCCGGGTTGGGTTCCTTCAGGTAACCTTGAAGGGGGAACCTTGAACCTTTGAACCTTTCAATAGGTTCTTTAAGGTAACCTTGAACGGGGAACTTTGAACCTTGGAACCTTTTTTCGAGGAGAAAAAATATGCAAGTCATCAAGGTTGATCCGCAAAAGTGCACCGGTTGCCATCAATGCGAGCTGTGGTGCGGGACGGAGGTCGCATCGCTGGCCAAAGAGCTGGCCGAAGCCATTGTTGAAGAACCCCAACCGGTGCCGCGGGTGTATGTGGAAGGCAAGAAGCTGGCCCTGCAGTGCCGGCACTGTGCCGAAGCACCCTGTCTGGACGCCTGCCCCAACGGCACCATGCGGCGGGACCCCGATACAGGGTTGGTATATGTTCACGAACCGACCTGCATCGCATGCTGGATGTGTGTCATGGTTTGCCCCTTCGGCATCATCAATCCATCGCCGACATACAAAGTGGCGATCAAATGCGACCGCTGCCGCAACATGGGATTCCCGATTTGTGCCGAGGTGTGTCCGACCCAGGCCATTACGGTTGAACCCCGCCAGGATTATCGCAAGGTGTTCTAGAAAGGAGATATTGATGGAGTTTATCCAGCGCAAGACCGCTGACCGCGCGGTGAATCATTTCCTGCTGAAAGCAGCCGATCAGGAAATTACGGTGGCATGGGACCGTTTCGAGGGACAGCTTCCCGAGTGCGGCTTCTGTGAATCCGGACTGAGCTGCCGGGATTGCCTGCAGGGTCCCTGCATCAGCCATCCGTTTCGCGGCCGGAGCAAACTGGGTGTCTGCGGCAAAGATAAAGACATCCTGGCGGCGCAATCCCTGTTGCGACTGGTCCTGAAAGGGACCATGGCCTATCTGGACCAGTTAAATGATTTCGTCGATGAAATCCAGGCCGGTGTTGTCGACCCCGCCGACCAGGCCCAAACCGACCAGACCCTGAAAGCGATAATGGATTTGCTGCACACCGGTAGCTGCGCGGCGCCCGCTGATTTTTCGGCACCTCTGCTGGAGAGATGGAAAACGGCCGGGATTATGCCCCGGGGCATTGCCCACGATGTCTTTAAAGCGTCCCAGCGCCTGGAAGGCGGCTTCAGCGACATGCCGGAAACCCTGCTGTGGTCCTTTAAAACGGCGCTGTTGGGATCCATGGCGGCCCGGCTGCAGAACCGGTTAAAAGCCGCGGTTTTTGGCAGCACCAAGGCTTCGGAACTGGAGGTCAACCTGGGGGTTCTTCAGCAGGATACACCCATCGTTCTTTTGTACGGTCCCATTTCTCCGGTCCTCAAACAAAAGATCGCCCGGGCGGCCCGGGAGGAAAACGTCAGCGTCATGGGCGTCTGCACCGATCCGCTGCTGCCGCCCTATCGCTTTTTCCCCGTGACAACCAACGTTTCCCAGGAGATTCCCCTGATGACCGGCGCCGTCGATCTGATCGTAGCCGGAAGTCAATTTGTCAACCCGTCATTGGCGGAAGTCGCTAAAGACTGGAAGGTAACCGTCGTGCCGGCCGATGGATTAAATCAAGAAAAGGACCCCCGGGCACTGGCCCAGAAAATAGTGACCCAGGCCGCCCAGGCATTTGAGATGCGACAAAACATTGCCCGGGATATCCCCATGGTCAAGGAGTCGGCGGTTATGGGTTATTCGGCCGGCCAGGTCGACGTCGACCAAATTGTCCGGGCGCTGGAAGGCGGCAAAATCAAGGGGATTGCGATCCTGGCCGGCAGCAACAACGTCAAATACACCCAGGATGAAGTGTTTGTCACGATCGCCAAGCAGTTTCTGGCCGAAGATATTTTGTGCATCTCAGATGGTGATGCCAGTGTCAGTCTGGCCAAATATCGCCTGCTGGACCCGGCCCGCCGCGATAAAGATTGCGGCCCCGGTGTCACAGAACTGCTGGACTCCCTGGGCGACAGGATGCCGTCAGTGATCGATTGGTGCATGACGGATTTTCTCCCGGCCCTGGATGCCGCCGGCAGCAAGGCACTTGCGGAGTACCCGATTTGTGCCTATTTTCCGGAAGCCAGTCGCACGGCTGAGGTCACCCAGGCCATGTGGACGGTGGCCATGGGTATTTCCACCTATTTCTGGCCCTGTCTGCCGGTGACCGGCAGTGCGAGCACCCGCCAGGCCCTCAATGATTTCTGCCGGCAAAAATTCGGCGCCCAATTGCATGTTGTCACCCAAAAGATCGATGCCCGCGCGAAAGCCGGCTTGTTTTTGACGGAAATCGATGCACCGGCGGCCTTGTCGGGGAAGGACTGGGAATAACGCGCCGCGGGGCGCGTTATTCGGTATTGGGTATTGGGTATTCGGTATTGGGCAAAAAAAAGGTGTAAGGTATAGGGTATAAGGTGTAGGGTTCAAGGTATAAGATGTAAGGTATTCGGTGATGGTTAATGCTTGATAATTCTACTTTGTCAAATCGTGAGAATAAAGTATTTAAGCAATATAAGGTGGTTGTTACTTTTTATGAAAAAATGATCTGAAATTTGAAATAGGCTAAGATGAGCTAATCCCGCTTCTAGCGAGACTGTCGGTATTATATAAATAGACAGAGCGCAGCGATTCCATCAATTCGAAATCCGCAATCTAAAATCCCAAATTTACTTTTGGGCTATCGGAGGAAATGATATGAAAAATCAAAGCGGTCGCCACTTCCTGCAAATTCCCGGTCCCACCAATGTGCCGGATCGCGTGCTGCGGGCCTTGAGCAAGCCGACCATCGATCACCGCGGGCCCGAGTTTGCCGAACTTTCTTTGGATGTTCTGGCCGGTCTGCAGCGAATCATTCAAACTTCCGGTCCGGTGGTTGTCTACCCCTCATCGGGAACCGGCGCCTGGGAGGCGGCCCTGGTGAATACCCTGTCACCCGGCGACAAGGTGCTGATGTTCGAGACCGGGCATTTTGCCACCCTCTGGCGCAACATTGCCGCCGCCTTCGGACTGCAAGTCGATTTTGTCCCCACCAACTGGCGCCACGGGGTCAAACCGGAAGTGGTTGAAGAAAAACTGGCCCAGGACAAGGAGCACCAGATCAAATCGGTGATGGTGGTTCACAATGAGACATCCACCGGGGTTACCAGCCGCATCCCGCTGATCCGGGAAGCCATGGACCGGGCCGGCCATCCGGCCCTGTTGATGGTGGACACCATATCTTCGCTGGCCTCGATTGACTACCGCCACGAAGCCTGGGGGGTGGATGTGACGGTCGGCTGTTCCCAGAAGGGGTTGATGCTGCCGCCGGGCCTGGGTTTGAACGCTATCAGCCCCAAGGCGCTGGAAGCGGCCAAATCAGCCAAGCTGCCGAAGTCATTCTGGGATTGGCAGGCGATGTTCGATGCCAACCGGGTCGGATTCTTTCCCTATACACCGGCCACTAATTTGCTCTACGGATTACGCGAAGCCATCCGAATGTTGGAAGAAGAGGGATTGGCGAATGTCTTTGCGCGGCATGACCGCCACGCGGAAGCCACCCGGCGCGCCGTGCAGGCCTGGGGTCTTGAGGTGTTGTGCGAAAATCCCGCCGAATACAGCAGCTCCCTGACCGCCGTCATGATGCCCGAAGGACTTGAAGCGGATGCCCTGCTCGATCTGGTCCTGGAGAAGTTCGACATGTGCCTGGGCATCGGGCTGGGCAAAGTCAAAGGCAAAATATTCAGAATCGGTCATCTGGGGGATTTCAACGACCTGATGCTGGCCGGAACGCTGGCAGGCCTGGAAATGGGGCTTGAGCTGGCCGAAATACCATTTACCAAAGGAGGTGTTGCCGCCGCGCTCGATTGTCTTGCGAGTACTTTAAAGGAAACGTAGTCCGGTTGTTTCCCGGATCGCCTGTTAAAAAAAAACAGTTATCCGGAAAGCTGACGTAGTTCAGTTCCAACCACGAAGGGCACGAAGGACACGAAGAGGCAACGGCCATATGTTCTGTCTTTCCTTCGTGATCTTCGTGGTGATATAAAATTAGGATCGAAATCAACCGGCTCTTTTTAGATATGCGTAAAAAAATTTAAATCCATATTTAAAATACTTTCATGAAAAAGCCGGACAGAGGCAATCCGCGACGATAATGGTCTGCCAAAGTCTGAGCCTGATTGGCCAACCGCCGTGGACAACATTAACCACCGAGACCTGCCGGTCTCGCAAACCGAACGGAAGGAGGATTTGTCATGAAAAGGAAAAAGCTGTTTATCGCCATCCTGTCATTAACCCTGTTTTTACCGGTTATTCTCGTCATCCAGGCCCAGGCCGCAGATCTCAAATTCGGCCACGTGGGCGCCCCGGGTTCCCTGTTCACCATCAGCGTCGAAGAATTCGCCAAACGCGTCAATGCCGAAGTTGAAGGTTACAAAGTGGTGGCCTTCGGCTCCAGCCAACTCGGCAAGGACCGGGAGCTTTTACGCAAGCTGAAACTGGGCACCGTCGACTTTTGCCTGCCCTCCACCGTCATGTCTTCGGTGGTCGATGAATTCGGACTTTTCGAAATGCCGTACCTCGTTAAAAATCGACTCCACATGCGGGCCATCAGGGACCAGCTTTTCTGGAGCAAACTGGCACCGGCCGTTGAAAAGCAGGGCTATCAGATTATCGCGGTCTGGGAAAACGGCTTCCGCAACATTACCAACAATGCCAAACCCATCAAATATCCCGAAGATCTGAAGGGTATCAAGCTGCGTACACCCAAGGGCGCCTGGCGGGTTAAGATGTTCAAGAGCTATGGGGCCAATCCAACCCCGATGGCTTTGTCCGAAGTTTTTGTGGCCCTTCAGACCGGGGTTATTGACGGACAGGAAAACCCCATGGCTCAGATCTACAGCCAGAAATTTCAGGAGGTCCAAAAATACTTATCGCTTACCGGCCATGTCTACACACCGGCCTATGTCACGGTCAGCAAGAAGCACTGGGCCAAATTGCCGCCGGAGGTACGCGGAAAAATTGCGTCCATCGCCCAGGGGATGCAGGAATTCGTCTACATGAAAGCCGCCCAGCTCGACGATGAGCTGTTGGAAAAGATGGAAAGCGCAGTTTCAATCAACAAGGCCGACAAGAATGCCTTTATCGGAGCCAGCAGTGCCATCTATGAGGAATTCGGCCAAAAAGTTCCCGGCGGTGCGGAGCTTGTCAAAACCGCCCAGGCCCTGGGAGAAATGTACTAAATCAGTCGTCGTCGCCACACCCGGGTCACGGTCCGGGTGTGGGCCGACTCATTGAAGATTGAAGACTGAAGATTGAAGATTTGTGGATGTCGCTGCGCTCCGCCTGATCGAATAGTAATGAGTGCTCAGGCCGGAACCTGTCGCTGTTTTCACCAGACCCGGATGGGGCCAATAATGATTGAAGATTGAAGACTGCAAACAGTAAAAGGTTTCAGGTGTCAGGTTTCAGGTGTCAGGAAGCGAGGTTTAAAGACCTCCTATGAAACTACATTGGAATGACGAATGTCGAATGTCGAATGACGAATGATGGATTCGCTTCGCTCTGACTATTTTAGTTAGAATTAAATCGATAGAATACCTTACTTCGAAATTCATGATTCCTTGTTCGATATTCGATATTCGCTTTTCGAAGTTTCTTTTATTGATCAGACCGGCTGTCCTTTAGCCGGAGGCCGCGCTCTTGTGAACCTTCAATGAATGTCGAATGTCGATTGACGAATGTTGGAATCGCTTCAGGCTTCGGCTACGACCCGACAGGTCGCTCAGTCCTTTTCTAATGGAAACCGCCGAAGGCGGACCTTAAATCTTCAATCTTCAGTCTTAAATCTTCAATCAATGAAGGGGGGTATCCTTGTATACGCGTTTTCGCAAATGGTTCGAACGCTTGCTGGAGGCCATCGTTATTATTCTGATGTCGACCCTGACCATTATTGTACTGGTAGCGGTGGCTTACCGCAAAGGGGGCGCTTCACTGAGCTGGTATGATGAGATCGCATCCGTTCTGCTGGCATGGCTGACCTACTATGGTGCGGCCCTGGCTGCCCTGCACCGGGGGCATATCGGTTTTGGGGGGCTTATCAAAGCCATGCAGCCCGGGCTGCGGATCCCGTTTATAATATTCAGCGAGTTTTGTGTTCTGGGCTTCTTCGCGCTGCTGGCCTGGGTCGGGGTTGATGTATTGATTATTCTGGAAGGCGACTCGCTGGTCAGCCTGCCCCAGGTGCCGACGCGCTTGACCCAATCGGTTATCCCCATCGGCGCCGTGCTATTCATTATCGCCGAGGCGCTCGGCATTCCGGACGTACTGAGGGAAGCCAGAAAGCCTGATGGATTTACCAATGACGATGTCCCGGACGAAGCGGACGATCCCATGGAGGTGCCCCAGCAATGACCCTTTTTCTGATGCTCATCGGTTTGTTCGCCCTCATATTCATTAACGTTCCGATTGCCGTGGCGTTGGCGGTGGTTGCCGTCGTGGCAATGGTATTGACCCAGGGGGTGGACATCCTGCCGAATGTGGCCCTGGTGATGTTCGACGGGTCCACCAAATTCCCCCTGCTGGCAATTCCCCTGTTCATTTTTGCCGGGGCCATCATGAACACCTCCGGGATTTCCAAAAGGCTGATTGCCTTTGCATCGGCCCTGTTCGGCTTTATCAAAGGCGGTCTGGCCATGGTCAATGTCGCGGCCTCGATGTTTTTTGCCGAGATGTCCGGCTCGGCGGTGGCCGATGTCGCGGCCCTGGGCTCGATCCTGATTCCGGCCATGAAGAAAAGAGGCTACCCACGCGGTTTTGCCGCCGCGGTGACCTCATCTTCGGCCACGATTGCCATCATCATTCCGCCTTCGATTCCCATGATCCTCTACGCGGTTATGTCGGACAGCTCTGTGGTCCAGCTTTTCGTAGCCGGCATCGTACCCGGGGTTCTGGGTGGGACCATCATGATGGGGGTCTGCTACTGGTTTGCGCGCCGCTACAACTATCCGGTGGAGGAAGTGTTTCAGCTCAGCCGACTATGGTCGACCTTTAAGGCGGCTTCCTGGGCTTTTTTGCTGCCGCTCATCATATTGGGAGGGATCTTCGGCGGTGTCGTTACGGCTACCGAGGGCGCCGGGCTGGCGGTGGCGGCCTCGCTGTTCATCGGCGGCGTCATCTACCGTGAACTCAATTGGACCCATCTGCGCAAGGCCATCATCGATGGCGGCATTTCGACGGCGGTCGTCATGCTGCTGGTGGCGTCCTCGGCGCTGGTGGGCAACTACCTCACCGAACAGCAGGTACCGCAGCAACTGGCCCAGGCCATCATGAGCTGGACGAACAATCGCTACATGGTCCTGGCCCTGCTGAATGTCTTTTTTCTGGTGGTGGGATTGTTCCTGCACTCGGCCGCCGCCATCATCCTGGTGGTGCCGATCGTCATGCCGCTGATAAACGCGGTGGGCATCGACCCGGTGCACTTCGGACTGATCGTTACCCTCAACCTGGGCATCGGGCAGCAAACCCCGCCGGTGGCCAGCGTTCTGATCACCGCCTGTTCGGTGGCCAAAGCGGATATCTGGGAAGTCAGCCGGGTTAATGTCTTTTTTGTGGCCGTTATTGTGGTGGTGCTTCTGCTGATTACTTATGTTCCGGTTATACCGATGTCGCTGGTTAGGTTGTTTTATGGGTAAGGCGAGAACATTTTAGATTTTGGATTGCGGATTTTGGATTTAAGGAATGCTGTCATTTTATTGTTGCTCTTCGCGTCGTGGTGTCTTGGTGGCGATTAAATTATTTTTGATAGATCTTTTGCAGACATGATGAGATTAGCATAGATAGATATAGCGCTTAGCTTATTTCTCGTGCTCGTCCTCGAAATCGAAAGCAGTTCAAAGGCATCGAGGACGAGGACGAGGACGAGGACGAGGACGAAAAGGAGATCATCCCCGAAGCATTTAGATAGCATCGTTTTTGTTCGACAACCATTGCAGCTGCAGGCGGCTATTGCTGCCTTGGATGTAGGCGACTTTCCGCTGTACGCTCGATACTTGACATATCAGATTTGCATGCCTAGGATTTTCCTACTGTAATGAACTCGGCTCGGGCCGGGTATAATGCAAAAAAAGGTATCCAGTTTGTTTTGAATGATTAGAGCGCAGCGATTCCACAAATCCGAAATCCCAAATCCAAAATCCCAAATGAATAAGATGAATCTTTCTAAACTCAAAATTACCGGCGATTGTCATACCGATACCGCTACCCTGGAAAAATTCAGCCACGACATGAGCGCTTACCGGATCCTGCCGGCCCTGGTTGTGGAGCCTCGATCCGAGGAAGATGTTCTCAATACCTTGCAGTTTGCCAGAAACGAAGGACTCAGCATCGTTCCCCGCTCCGGCGGCAGCGATCTCAGCGGCGCCTCCATCGGGCCGGGAATCGTATTGAATTTTAAAAAACACCTCAATCGCTTGACCGTGGTGGGGGAAGAAACGATTGTCGAGCCGGGGATGATCCTGGCACACCTGGTCAACAAGCTCAATGAGCATCACCTGATGCTGCCGTCCATCCCTTCCAGCAGCGCCCTGTGCGCCCTGGGCGGCAACGTCGGCACCCGCGCAACCGGTCCAAAGACTGCCAAATACGGCACCCTCGATGATTATGTACGATCGCTGAGATTCATTACTGCCCAGGGCGAGGTCGTCGACACCAGCCGGGGCCTGCCCGACTACCTGAAGTCCGGTTTACATCTCATCCGGCAAAAATACCTGGCCGACAAGACGAGTCGTCAGATCGTCGGCGCCAGGCCCTATATCGCCGGCGGCTATAATTTAAAAGCCCTGGAACGGTATTCCGATATCGGGGAGTTGGCCGCGCATCTGCTGGTGGGAAGTATCGGCACCCTGGGAATCGTGACCGAAATACGGCTGAAGGCGATCGAGCAGCAGCCGTCCAAAGGAACCCTGGTCGCTCATTTCAGAAACTACGATGAGTTTACGGAAGCCTCGTTGCGCATCAAAAAGCTCGACCCGGCCGCACTCGAATACTCGGATGCATCCTGCTGCCGGCTCGTCAACGGCCAAATTCTCAACCTGGAGGATCCGGACATCGCCGCCACTTTGGTGGCCGAGTTCGATGACTCGAGCGACAAAGTCCGGACAGGCCGGGAAATTATCGAAGCTTATGATATTGCCCGTCTCTGGGAATTTGAGGCGGGAAGCCCGGAGGAATCGGCTTTATGGCAGGACCGCCGCCGCATCCTGCCGTCGCTGTTGAAATATTGTCGCCAAAACAACTTGCTGCTGTTGCCCATCATCGACGATATCGCGATTCATGTCCAAGATTTCGGCCCGGTGATCCAGGATCTCGAGGCCTTGATGCGGCGGTTGAATATCGAGATATCCTTTTACGGGCACGCCGGCTTCGGCAGCATCCATGCCCGGCCTTACTTCGATCCGGCCAGCCAAAACCTGAAGGAACAAGTCGAAACGGTCTCCCTGGAGTCCTTTAATATCCTGCAAAAGTACAAGGGCACCCTGGTGGGAGAGCACAATGCCGGCCGCTCCCGCTCCGTCTACCTCGAACAGGAATTGGGCCCGGCCTTCGCCTACCTGCGCCAAATAAAACACCTGTTTGATCCCGATGACGTTTTGAACCCGGGCACCCTTTTCGCCACCGATCCCATCAGCACCCACATGGATTTTACTGTTCGTTAAAGCGTTTGGCCCATTAATGCCCCGCCTCTGCCGGTTAGTTGAATATTAGGACGCAGATTTACGCAGATGCACGCAGATTTTAAAAACAATTGACTCCATCGCCTTCGGCGAAAAAAAAGCTAATTACACTTGCAGACATTGCTGCATTGCTACTTGAGCCGCCAGTCGGACCTGGAACAAATTATCTGCGTGCATCTGCGAAGATCTGCGTCCGATACATTTTTCTCACATTTAGCATTTCGTGCTTCATATGAGGTAAACCACGAAATGCACTAAATACACGAAAGCCCAATAATGGTTCTTTTTTCATTTTCGTGTCTTTCGTGTGGTTCGTGGTTATAAAAGTCTAATCCCATAGATTTTGATTTAGTTTCATACTAGAAAAAAAGAAACTTGCTGACAAAATTTGTTGGAATTTCAGCCGAACTTTGTCAACCCGCACTGCATCCAACTGCTTGAACGGAGATTTCCGCCCACCCCCCCAACGGGATATGTCATCAAAAGCGATTACCATCGCGTAATTCAAATTGTCTTTTATTATAAACCAATTACCAGAAAAAGATTTAAGCGATGTTGTCATGGCTGCGTGATCCGGCGCAGCCGATTCGACATTGTCGGCCGTTAGGCACTGAATTTGCATTAAAAGCCATAATATTTTCATCGGCGATCGATTCGTCACTTGATAATGATCGCATGCCAACAGCAACGTCGGATACAATTACCAGTTTTTACACATGCGCAGGGGGGGGCGAATGAAAGGAATGGTATTTGGGGGACAGTTGAGGAAAACCAATGCAACACCTTTTGCTTCAACTATTTTACTGCTGCTGCTTTTATCCGGCCCCAGCTCATGGGCCGGTGACATCGTTTACCCCTGGCGGGCGACAACGGCTCTGGTGAAGGCCGGCGACAGCTTTGATGTCTGGTTTGACGCAGACAACGGTCAATCCGTCAACTCCGTGGAGCTGCGCGGGCCTTACCATAAAATAACGGCAGCCATAAAAGTGGTGACCGGCAGCTGGGTATATGATGAAACCTCCGGAAATAAATATGATACCCGGATTACCGCGACCGTCCCGGCCGGTGCCCCGGCCGACCGATATGATCTTGTGTTATTAACGTCAACCAAAGAAGAAAAATCCCCGGCAGCCGTCAAGGTGGTTAAAAAATTCAAAACTAATTACTACGTGCTGCATATTTCCGACGCTCACCGCTTTCAGGGTGGCTACGACGATATCGTAACTCTGAAAAAAGTTTCAACGATCGTTGAGATTGCCAATATTATCGATCCGGAAGTTGTTTTTGAGACCGGCGACAATTTATATCGACCTTCCGACAGCAGAATCGATCAAATGTTCAATGGCATTGAATCACAGGGTATTCAGGGCCTGCGCGATTTCCATGCAGCCACGTTTTTGGCTGTCGGAAACCACGATTACGATATCAACAATGACGGCAGTACCGGCAACTACGAATATAAAGCCGATTGGTACAATAAATGGTACGGACTCCACGCCTACAACACTGCCTATGGTGAAGGCCGCTTTATTGTCTTCAACAACGGGTGGGGCGGATACTCGAATAAACATCAAATAGAGGATGCCGTCTCCTGGCTAAATGATGTCGGCCCGGGAAATTTTAGAATTGGGGCGGGGCATGGCAAGAGCAATCCCATGCTGCCGTTGGACAATGCGGCTGATCTCGATCTAATTCTCGTCGGGCACAACCATTATATTGCGGATGATAATCCCGAGCCCATCAATGGCAAGCCGATCCAGTATGTTGCGTCTTCGATCCGGGACCATGCGCCGGAATTCAATTTATTCCGGGTAGACGCAGCGAAAGGCAGCTACACACCGGTCAACGGCGCAACGGCCCAGGATTTTGCCATCGAGAACCCGGCTGACAAAAACAACCCGTCATCCTATAAACCCAAACTGGCACTGACCTACACCAAAAACAACAATGGCTCGGCAGCTGACAATACCGCCGGCATCGTCAACAAGTTTAATTTTTCGATCAATAAAGCCAGAATTCGCTTCGTCATGCCCAAAGGGGCAAGCTATGAGGTCTCCAGCGGCACCATCGAACAGCAATTCGACGGCACTTCATACCGCATTGTCGATGTCAGTGTCAACGTTAACGCCAACAGCTCAAAATCGGTTGCCATCTCTTCCGATAACACTTTTCCCACGTCCGAACCCGATGCGGACGGCGACGGCACGGGCGATGTCTGCGATTCGGACAACGACAATGGCAACACCGACCTGAAATTCCCTATACGCGGAATATTCTACTATCCCTGGTTTCCGCAGACCTGGTCGGTCGACGGCGTCGATGTGTGGTATGACGTCGAACTCGGACACTACAGCAGTGATGATCAGGCAGTCGTCGACCGGCACATCCAGGATCTGGACTACGCCAACATCGATGTGGCGATCGCCTCGTGGTGGGGCGTAGACCGACAGAAGGAAGCGAGTCGCATCCCCCTGTTGTTGGATCGAACCCTGGCTGCGAAATCCGATTTGAAATGGGCGATTTATTATGAAAGTGAAGGATTCGGCAATCCCAGCCTGGCAGAGCTTGAATCCGACCTGGCTTACCTGAAGGCCAGGTATGCCCAGCACCAGGCCTTTGCCCGGATCGACGGCAAACCGGTGGTTTTTGTTTACAATGCCGACGATCCCAGCTGTGACGTGGCCGATCGCTGGGTTCAGGCCACCAACGGCGAGTGGTACGTGGTCCTGAAAGTTTTTGGCGGCTACCGCGACTGTGCCAGTCAACCCGACGCCTGGCACCAATATGGTCCCGCATCTCCGATGTCGCACTTTGCCGGCCACTCCTACAACATTTCACCCGGATTCTGGCGGGCCGATGAGGCTGCGCCACGGTTGGCGCGCGATCCAAGCCGGTGGTCGCAAAATGTACGCGACATGGTGGCCTCGAACGAGCGCTGGCAGCTGATTACGAGCTTTAACGAGTGGGGCGAGGGAACTGCCACGGAGCGGTGCCATGACTGGGCGAGCGTCTCCGGCTACGGCGTTTACCTGGATGCCTTGCACAGCAACGGCCAGGACTCCGGCGGCGCCGGCAACCGGAAACCCGAAGCCGAAGCCGGGTCGGGTCAAAGCGTTTTCGAGGGTGATGCCGTGACGCTGAACGGCGGGCGTTCCTCGGACCCGGACGGCCGCATCGTATCCTATTTGTGGGAGCAGATCGACGGAACATCCGTTAAGCTTGCGAATTCCGGGTCCTCCAAGGCCACCTTTGCAGCCCCTGCGGTCGGGAAATCGGGTGACAGCTTGACTTTCCGAATTACCGTGACCGATGACGGCGGTCTGACGGATTCAGCTACCTGTGTCGTCGAAGTCAGCGGCAAACCGGTCAGCGACAGCGATGGTGACGGTGTGCCGGATGATCAGGATGAATTTCCGTATAATGCGGATGAATCGGTGGACACGGACGGCGACGGCGAGGGCAACAACGCCGACACGGACGACGACAATGACGGCATGCCGGATGCCTGGGAATTGACCTACGGCTTGAATCCGCTTAAAGACGATGCCGCCGCCGACCTGGATGAAGATGATGTCAGCAATATCAATGAGTTCGAAGCGGGAACCGCGCCCGATCACGCAGAAGGCAATTTAAAGCCGGACACCCCCGAGCTGCTGTTGCCGGAAAATGGTGCCACGGTCGGTTTGGCGCCGCAGTTTGAAACCGATGCTTTCAGCGACCCCAACGACAACGATGACCACCGTTTCACCCAGTGGATGGTGACCCGGGCCTTTGACGGCGTCTGTGTTTTCGACGTGACCACAAATTCCTCACTGACATCACTGACGTTGCCCAAGCAAATCCTGGAAGAGGAGACCGAGTACCTTTGGAAGGCCAGGTATTTGGACAACCACAAAATGCCGTCCGAGTGGTCTGAGGAAAGAGAATTCATTTCGGGTCCGGCTGATCATGATACGGACAAAAACGGGGTGCCGGATGTTCAGGAGGTGGCGGACACGCTGGATCTGGATGCCGACGGGAGCTCCGATATCGCCCAGACCGACATTAAGTGCGTCAGCATGCCTTTTGGAGAAGAAGAAGACCAGATATGCATCAGCATCAAAGACGCGCAAAATGTTGAAGCCATCGTTTCACTGGAAGTGCAGGACCCGGCGGATCCGGACTTGAGTTCCGCGACCAACGGCAAGCCCAACTATTTCGAATTCGGCTTGCTTGACTTTAAAGTGTTGGTTACCAATCCCGGTGACGAGACCACGTTGACCATATATCTGTCCCGGCCGGCCTTTGTTGAAGGCAATATCTTCAAGTACGACCCGGTCAATGAAATCTGGTCGGATTATTCGGGCTACGCCGAATTCAGCGCCGGCCGCCGGGAGGTTATCCTGACCCTGCGCGACGGCGGGTTCGGCGATGCGGATGGCATCGAAAACGGTATCATCGTCGACCCGCTGGCCTTCGGCTCGGAGACCGACCCCAGCGGCGGCGGCTCCAGCGACTCACCGGTGGAAGAACTGGTGGACGGAATCGTGCCGGATGATCTGAGCTGTTTTATTTCGGTCGCTGGAAATCATTCAGACAATCCCGATCTCCGGAGCTTTTTGAGCGCCGTGCGGGGGCGTGGCCTGGTCCTGCTGTTTGTCCTCATCCTGCTGGGTTTAGGCCGAAAGACGTCTACGGTGCGCGCCAGGCGAAACCGGAATGACTGATAGGGAAGGTGTCAGGTGTCAGTGTTCAGGTGTCAGGTTTTAGCGCGTCGGTTCCGTGACATCCGAAACGTTGTATGAATGTTTAAAAGCGAACCGCAGAATATCGAACAAGAAATATCGAATGATGAAGTGTGGAATCGCTTCGATCTGACTATTTTAGATAATTTTAAATCGATAAAATACCTTACTTCGATATTCATGATTCCTTGTTCGATATTCGATATTCGCTTTTTAAAAGTTTCTTTCACGATCAGACCGGCTGTCCTTTAGCACTAGGCTGCCGCTCGTGTGAAACTACTTGAAAGTCTAACAGCGAACCGCAGAATATCGAACAAGAAATATCGAATGATGAAGTGTGGAATCGCTTCGCTCTGACTATTTTAGCTAAAATTAAATCGATAGAATTCCTTACTTCGAAATTCATGATTCCTTGTTCGATATTCGATATTCGCTTTTTAATAGTTTCTTTCACGATCAGATCGGCTGTCCTTTAGCCGGAGGCCGCACTCGTGTGAAACTACAATTATATTATCCCTAAAACAGGGTAGTCAAATCTTGCTCGTCCTCGTGCTCGTCCTCGTACTCGGGTTTGAATGCGGCTCCAAAGCTTCGAGGACGAGGACGAGCACGAGGACGAGGACGAAACGTCGAATGCGCTTAAAATATTCAAACTTCAATATTCAATTCCGGCTTGCCTGGTTTTGATTTTGATAAAGAGCGAAAGGGCCTGCCAGCCGCCGTTGGAATCTGTTTGACGGAGCCTTTCCAGATTAGGCATTTATATACATCATGATAATGGATGGTAAAAAACAAATACTTTTTTATGGTTTCATAATAATATTCCTATTTACTTCTGCCGGTTGCAAACCGTCAAATTCCGTTATCAATCCGGAAATCATAAGGATTGACGCGTCAACGGCTACCATCGCCTGGGTCAGCGAAAAACCCTACCGCGGTCAAATCAATTATTATGCGGCCGGAAACCCCGGGGTGACAAAAACAGCGCAAGAAAACTTCAGCCATTCCTATCGGCATGAAGTCAGGGTCGATGGACTTGAAGCCGGCACCCAATATTTATACTGGATCGGCGACGATGAGACCAAATACTTCTTTCGGACCCAGCCGCAGGCAGTCAAGCCTTTTTCCTTCCTGGTTGAACTGGATAATCTATCCGATCAAATAACCTCGCTTTTAATGTCGGAGATGCCTGAATTTATTTTGTCATTCTCCAGAGAATCAAAAACCAATTATTATCAATCGATCAAGCCTTATGTCCCGCTCTACGATCTGAATGGTCAAAAATCCGACTATTTAAACCCTGAAAATAAGCTCGATGATACGGCTGATTCCTGGAAGCTTGATTGGGGCGGCCTGTGTTTGATTTTTATTGACGACGCCCCGGAACTAAATAAATTCCTGGACTCGCACACAGCCCATACAACCGGAATAATTATCCGGAAATACGGCCAAAAATATATCGAACCGGCAAGCCGGACCTCTGCCTTGCATCAGCGGATCATTGATCATAATAAAAAATTTCCGTCCAATAAAATCGCGTTTGTGCTGATGCCCGGCCCAAAAATTGCATCCAAAAAAGTCGATACCATCAATTATATGCAATTGCCGTTGGTGGAAGCCGGCAGCCGCAAGAAAACGACTGTCATCCGGTTTGATGTCAATATCGAGGCGACCTATGCCGTTTTGCTGGATACCGGTGATGAAATCACCCTCAAATTGCCGCCTTTAAAAGAAAACCGAACCTGTGAAGAATGTCGGCGATTGGCGAGCACCGGCTCATACAAAGAGAGCGTGCTGGCATATCAGGAATTTATCAATAATAATCAAGGGCATTTCCAAATCGATGATGCGGTTTATGCCGTGGCTGATATTTTGGACACCAAGCTTTTTCAATACAAGGCGGCGGTGCAATGGTATCATAAGCTCGTATCCGGCTACCCGGACAGCACCCTGGTCCCGTTGGCTTCCCAAAGACTGGAATACATCGCAAAATATGCGGATTACGAATTTATTCCGTTAAGGCGCTTCGAGCAGATAAGAAGAGTCGAATTTCAGCAAAATAAAGATGATTCGTCCGGCAGGCAAAAGATTCTGGCTGAAGTAGATCGAATTATCGAGCAGTATCCTGAGGCCGCCATTGCCCCGGTGATCTATTACTGGCTGGCCAATCAGTACCGGAATCACAATATTGCAAAAGCCCGGGAAACCTACCTGGCGCTTTTGAAAAAATTTCCGGGTCATCCCCACGCCAAGGAGGTCTGGTGGGAGATCGGTGAAGCATACTACGATGCCAAAAAATACAAAAACGCGATGGCGGCGTTTAATGAAGCGTTGATAACCTTGCCGGCCGCAGCAGAAGATATAAATTCGCAAATTGACCGGGCAAAAAGAAATTTACGCCGCCGACATCTGAATAAATTAAGCGTGGCAATATCGGTTTTGATAATCATCGGCAGCGTTTTTTGGCCGCCGACCGGGATTCAATTGAATTCATTGTTTGCAGCGGCCTTTGCATTCATACTGCTTCTATTCCTTTTTTCAGTGGCAGGCTGGCTGATTGCGGAACAATTTTCATCGATCAATGAACTGATTATAATCGCAACCGGGATGGCCGCTGCTTTTAGCAGTGGATTTCCATTTTCACAGACTTTAGCAAATAAAATATTGAGAATCTCGCATCGTAATTCAGAACCAAACAGCATATTTACTGCTGCATGCGGCATCATGCTCAATTTCATATTTGCGGCCGCCTTCGTTTATTCAGTCGTATTTTATACCAATGAACATTATCTAACCATAGTAAAGATTTAACCGGTGGGGATCAAAAATGGCCCAAAAAAAAATTGTGCTGCTGTTTTTATTAATTTGCCTCATTGTCACTTCAGCCTGTCAACAGGAAGATAAAAATTCAAAAAATCTGGCCTACCTGAAAGAATTTGCCAAGGCCGAGGTCGCGATCGAACGGATGCGAAAAAAGGATCCTCCGGATTGGAATGCGATTAAAGAACAGTATGGGGTCTGTTCAAAACTGGTCAAAGAAGTCGATGAAAAAAACAGGACCCATTATCATGCGGCCATAACGGAAGCGATTGAAAAATGCGCTGACAACCAGCGCGTAAACGTCAATCAGCAAACGCTGGCCAAAGGTCTCCAGCACATTGCTGTCATGCGGATTAGAGATTCGATCCGCTCAATGGCCAATGCCGATCTGAAAACCAGAAAAAGTATCGCCGACGACATCGCAGCGCTCTTTGAAGGTATCCGGCCCACATTTATCCGCAGGGACACGGATTATTTTAAGGGTGACAAACCACTTGAAACGGAAGCGGATCTGGCCCTGGCTGCATTGAAAGCCGGGACGGATGCTGACTATATTACCGCCGCCACAAGGTTGGAGCGCATCGTGAATAGAACCTATGCGCTTTGTGTTCTGTTTGAAATGCAGTCGATTGAGAAACTACGTGAAACAAATATTTCAAAGTGCGATGTCAAACTGGCCGAGGCCGTCATATTCTACAGAATTATTGCTCCAAGAATTAAAAAAACAGACCGCAATGCACATCAAACCATTACCGCGACCTTAAATGCTGAATATTCGGCCGTAAACACCGGGCTGTTGCTCAATGCACTAAATAGAGGTCTGTCGACGGAGATTACCTCATAGTTGCATAAATTGTTGAAAACAAACTTATCTGCTGCAATGCAAACCGTTGCCGGAAACGACTGATCCTGGATTCTGGTTTCTGGATACTGGATGTGTTTGAATTCACCGATTGTGTATTTTCAGACAACCAGCATCAAGTATCAAGCATCCAGCATCTACTTGCTGAAATCAACGAAATCCGGCAATTTGACCAAGCTATTTAGAGAGAATTAATGCGATGTTAGGGATTATTTAGCATAAGTGGCTCTCATGACGATTATCGGCAGACATGGAAAAGGTAAAATTCTGCGCATTAAACAAGGCTATAATCCCAATTCAAGTTCAGTCGGGAGTCAAATACCATATCTTTTTGCTTTTTTTGCCGGCACCGGAATGATCACAATAATCACTTTACATCTATTTCATAAATTTAAAAAAATACTTAAACTTGAGAATAAAAACGCCAATCAAGAAGCGCCGGATGAAAAATAGTTTTACGCTTGCCATTTGTATGTTTCTTCTTTGCAGCTGCACGGACGGCAATACGAACGCTGAGACACAAGGCGTCCCGGCTCCTGATTTTCGTCTGGAAGACAGTAATCACCAGAGGTTTTATCTCAACCGGCATAAAGGTAAAATAGTTGTCATCGCCTTCTGGGCGACCTGGTGCAACGTCTGTAAAACCCACTTAAACGCCCTAGCAAAACTCAACGCCGAAATGAAAGACAAACCGGTTGAACTGGTATCGATTGTTGTCGATCCGGAGAATCGGGATACTTTAGCTGAGCTATTAAAGACGTCCATTAATGTCAACTATCCGGTTTTGCTGGATCGAAAAAGACAGGTAATGGAGAAATTCAAGATTAAGAAGATCCCCACGACCATTATCATCGGGCCGACAAATACAATCGTTTTGCGAAAAGAGGGTTACCATCTTTCTACCATCGCTCAGATTCGCAACCGGCTTGATTTGCTGTTGGAGAATGAAACATGAAGCGGCTACCTGATTTTTGCACGGAATGTTACCAACTCAGAATTTTACCATATCTGAGGTGGCCCTGACATACTTGGATAGCGACAAAAAATTCAGGTAATATTTATTTTGTCGCAGAAAACCTGGTCCTCTGTGCCAGGTCAGAGCCAATCGGCTATGCCGTGAATCTGCTGCAAGCGGGAGCGGAATGATGGAATACTGGAATGATGGAATGCTGGGTCTAGTGGACTGGGATCTATTTTTATAAGGATGGCACGGATCAGTTTGTAAAATCAGACCGTCATCCGCTTTGTATTCCCAATATTCCATTATTCCACCATTCCATTATTCCATTGGGATTCTAAGGTAAACTCCACCCCTCAGGGGTGAAATCAAAGCCGGGTCCTCTGGACCCTGATCGTTACTTTCTTATGATCATTTACCATACAAAAAAAAATACGTGCGGAATTCAGTTGATTGCTTTGGCTACTATTCTTCTCCTATTTCTTTTTCAAAATAATGTGTATGCAAAATCATCAGCAAATGCGTTTTTAATTGAACCGTACTTATTGGAAGTTGACAGGAATTCCGCCACGGTTGCTTTTCATTTAGAGAACCGGATGAAGGCCACGGTTTTGATATTTGAAGATGATTCCGCCATTGAATTTAAATCCGAAAAAAAGACCCAATCCCATTTTGTCAAAATCAGCGGACTGCAAGCGGGCCGCACTTATCATTACCAGGTTGTCGGCGGAGACGGGAGCGTTCAAACGCCGCCCGACGACCCTACCTATCAAATACGCACGGCCTGCAATAAAGGCGAGTCATTTTCATTTATTGTATTCGGCGATCCAAGACCGGGAGAAAACCTGACGCACAAACATCACCAAAAGGTAATTGACCGGGCTATTCAAAAAGAACCCGCGTTCAGCCTGGTGCTGGGTGACATGGTCGACGATGGCCGGGACTTTGAATTGTGGCGGGATTTTTTTTCAACCGAAAAAGCGCTCTTGCGAAAAGCCGCCATATACCCGGTGATCGGCGACAATGATTTTATGCAGGGCCAAGGCCTTGTCAAAGCCTTGTTCCCGTTGCTTGAAAAGGGTTACTACCACTTTGAATGGGGCGATGTGCAATTTTTCGCCTTGAATGCCTGGGATTCACGCGGGTTTCAATCGAAAAAAGAATTAGACGCCCAGAGCGAACAAGTGCAATGGCTGGAATCGCAACTGTCAAAAGAAGCGGTCCAGAACAGTTTATATCGAATCGTATTTCTGCACGACCCGGTTTTGATCAGCCGGGGCTATTCGTCCGGCGTACTGAAAAGCGCCTGGGAGCCCGTGTTTAAAAAATATAATGTCGATATCGTCTTCGCATCATGGCACATGTATGAGCGTTCGCAGCATAACGGGGTCCGGTACATTATATCCGGCGGCGGCGGCGCGGAACTTTTGTGGCTGAGTAAAAACCCGGACTATGCCGCCCAGGCGGAAGCCAAGACCCATCATTTTTGCAAAGTTGACGTCCAGGCGGGGGCGCTGACAATCAGCGCCATCGATGTCAACGATACAATCCTGGATTCCTTGACCATCAGTCCTAAAAACAAGACCGCCGGCCATCAGCTTGACCTGCAGCAAATTGCATTAAAAGTCAGGCAGGAAATCATCATTGAAGCCGCCCAAAATCGGCCTTTTCTGCCGATTCACCTGTTTTCATATGACAGCTGTTCTTACTGCCACCAATTACTGGACCGCATTTTGCCGAGATTAGCCCGGCAATACCAAATTTCACTCAAGGTATATTTTTATGACCTTGAATTGCATGAAACCGTTTATGATCTCTTCCTGGCAGCCGGTGCGGATTTCGGGCATCAGAATACAGAGATCCCGACGCTTTTTGTTGGTCGCCGGGCGCTGGGCGGGGAACCGGCTATCGAAAACGGTCTGGCGGAAGAACTCAGCAATTTCAAACAGAATCCGGTTCAATATATGCGAGCGGGGATTGAACCGTTCCAGGATCCAGGCGACACCCAAACGATCAAGGAGAATCGGTTTGACGGTCTTTCGCCCGCTGCCGTGTTCGGGGCTGGACTGCGAGAAGGCGCGAAACCTTGCGGCCCGGCAGCGCTTATCGTTTTACTTTCCTTTCTGATCGCCACGGGCAGCTCGAGGAAAACGCTTATCAGCGCGGGTCTTCTCTTTGTGATTGCCATTTTAGCGGCATCGGTAATCGGCGGGCTCAGATTTTTTGAGCATGGCTTCTCAAACGCCGACACCAGTACGGGCTTAGTTGCGCTTCAATGGACGGTATTGTCGGGCCTCTTAATCGCGGCGGCGGCCAGTGTTTTCGATCACATTCAACGCCGGTGGCCCGGCCCGGATAAGATGATCCCGGCAATTTCCCGGCTATACCAAAAGATTGGCAACCGCGTCCGGTTAATGTCTACAAACCATATGGTTATTGTGCCGGCCGCTTTGATGACGGGTGTCGTTTTCGCGGGCATGGAAATGGCCTGCACCGGTCCGGTCTACATCCCCATCGTCACCATGATTTCCGATCCTATGTACCGCGCAGAAGCTGTCGGATTTCTCTTGCTATACAACCTGGCATTTATCATGCCGATTGCCTTTGTCTATCTACTGGTCTTTGCCGGATTAACATCAAGGAAAATATTATGCCTGAACCTTACCCGGCAAAGCCGGAAATGAAGATTGAAGATTGAAGATTGAAGAATTGTGGTTTCGCTTCGCTCTGTCATATTAAATAAAATCGATAGAGATTACTAAATATTCACTCTCTAGAGCCTGCGCATAAACTTAAAATTGATCAGAATAAATTACAAAATTGTAGGTCCAACATTTTAAATTTGGTCAATGTTCTTTGAAAAATTGGTTAAAGCAGCAATCTGCTGTGCTTCAGGTTAA
>Ga0209338_1000102_pt1 | contig 36837 bp, 16 predicted proteins | sample OlaalgELextract1_FD_187374 | JGI IMG/M metagenome (GOLD analysis project Ga0209338, IMG submission 187374) | Olavius algarvensis symbiont microbial communities from Tuscany, Italy - Type A ELBA extract 1 (SPAdes) (version 2) | ecosystem: Host-associated > Annelida > Digestive system >... | reverse complement strand
CACAATGCAATACACTACCATCAGGTTACATTACGTAATATGAAAGCAAAATGTCCGAGTCACAATACCATTGTTGCAATACACAATACAATACACTACCATCAAGTTATATTTTGTAATATGAAAGTAAATGTAATATGAAAGCAATAGCACCATTCGACAGACGGCGTATGAGTATTCACATTCCACAGTACAATCGGTAGTGTGACGAAGCTAATTCTAATCCACCCAAAGTTATTTGATGCCATGTCGGAGGAGGAATCTGTTGCAATTTTGGCAATCCCAAAAACGCAGCCTTGACAGCTCAATGATAAGTTTCAACTTTTTGACACATTACCAGACTGCGACAGACACTCACATTTTATGCTGGCTAAAACAGCGCTTTGCAATGCGTTGCACAATAAAAAAGCAATGTACAATGATATAGTGAGTTACACTTTTTACAATTTTGACATCAGCAGCATGGTTATTTTCAACGAATATGGCCATTCGACCAAAAGGACTGCTTTATATGCAACCTTTATAATAATAATAATAAAACTTCTATAGCGCCATAATGCCGTGGCTTCAGAGGCGCTGATATAATGTCAACCATAGCTAATTAATTAATGCAACATTTTGCAAAAGCGAAGTACATCTATATACTGTCACACTTAAATGACATAACAATACAACTGCTGCAATACACAATGCAATACACTACCATCAGGTTACATTACGTAATATGAAAGCAAAATGTCCGAGTCACAATACCACGGTTGCAATACACAATACAATACACTACCATCAAGTTATATTTTGTAATATGAAAGCAAATGTAATATGAAAGCAATAGCACCATTTGACAGATGGCGTATGAGTATTCACATTCCACAGTACAATCGGTAGTGTGACAAAGCTAATTCTAATCCACCGAAAGTTATTTAATGCCATGTTGGAGGAGGAATCTGTTGGAATTATGGCAATCCCAAAAACGCAGCCTTGACAGCTCAATGATAAGTTTCAACTTTTCGACACATTACCAGACTGTGACAGACAGACAGATAGACAGACAGGTGGACAGACAGTCACTCACATTTTATGCTGGCTAAAACAGCGCTTTGCAATGCGTTGCACAATAAAAAAGCAATGTATAATGATATAGTGAGTTACACTTTTTTACAATTTTGATATCAGCAGCATGGTTATTTTCAACGAATATGGCCATTCGACCAAAAGGACTGCTTTATATGCAACCTTTAGATATAATGTCAACCACAGCTCATTAATTAATGCAACATTTTGCAAAAGCGAAGTACATCTATATACTCTCACACTTAAATGACATGACAATACCACTGTTGCAATACACAATACAATACACTACCATCAGGTTATATTTTGTAATATGAAAGCAAATGTCACATGCTATCGAACATGTACATGTCTGTGTCTGTAAGCACAGTTGCAGTACCTAAACACCGTTGCCGATATATTACTATTATATTAACTATCATTATTCATGCACACAGACACATTTACTGTCATTGTCGTGTACGAAGCCCTTTCTTAGGCAAATAATCAGGTTACTAACTTTCTGTTGAAATGTAAGAAACATACAACAAAATTAGCTATCACGCATCAGCTGTGCACACAAAGTGACAACAGTAGATTTCCAATAAGCATATCATGTTTATGGGTGTCATGAGTAAGCTCCCTCCACAACCATAAATTTACAGGGGAAAATTTCTCATGGGGCGCAACGTTTTCATGGGGGACGAAGATATGCAATACCGGTGGTGGCAGCCATTGCTGCAAGCATAAATTTCACAGGCAGTTTTTCAAGGGAGAGTTTTTCACTGGGGAAAACATCTTTCACACCCTTGGTGGCAGCAACACAAAATCACAAAATTTGTTTAGCTCACCTGTATTAAACAGCCCCATAGGCGGTAACCTGGTCAGAATATCACAAACATGTTTACTGCTGGGAAATGATGTGGCGACAATATACTGAAGAAAGTATGATAATATATTAGGCCGTCTCGATACAGACAGAGACATGGCCGGACAGAATTGCCATATCACTATTGCGTGTCCGTATTGACGTGCGATAAAACGAAAATGCATCTATGCACATACAAATACTACTGAGTACCGGTAAGCAGCGAAAAGCAAGCGAGTTCACATCTTCAAACAAGAAGCTCAGCCGTCGCAAAGACCGTGCGATGCTTCGTGTTACTGAATATTTTTCTAAGTCACTGAAGGTCATTCATAAGGTCGTGTGTAAAGTTCCTACTAGTATTTCATTTATAATGGCGCTACCTTGAAATCTTGGTTAGGGGTCCTTCAACATCACTGAAAACGGCGCCGTTGTACAGATAATATAGACCTACTATTGGTCAGCTATTGTCAAGTATAGCTGTGTTGTACCATTTTCAAGTTATATGACGATGAGCAATGCCTGACCTTAGCGTCTGCTTTACAAGTCAATAAAGGTCACTGAAAAATCATACCATTCGAAAGCTTGAGTGTGGTTTCCTATTTGCATTCTACAGCAAAATGACCATTTTTAGCTGTTTGCGAGATATATTTAGCATCAAATAATGGCGTGACCTTGAAATCTTGGTTAAGATCACTCAAATCATTAAAATGGCATCATGTAACAGCGTGGGTATGGTTTACTATTTGCATTCCATAGCAAATATGGCCCTAGGCCCTATCTTCTATCATTTTCCAGATACAGTTAGATAGTGGTCATAAATCACATTTTTTTTCATACACCCTGCATTTGACTTCCCCGTTGGGGGTTCCCGTCGGAATACTGCCGTAAGGTATGGTACAGAAAAACTAGAATGGTGTGGCTATCTGACGGTGAAATAGTTGTAGCATATGTTTAGCTGTTTCAGCAGAATACCGGCCTGCGTTGACAGATGGACAGACATCTTGTGACAGCATAGTCGGCCGCCCTATGCATAGCATGGAGCGGCAAAACATTAAGGATAGACAGCATTGGCTCATATAACAGTTTCTTGACAAATTTACTGTTTTCAATGAAAACAGATATATTTGGTAATCTTAGAACTTTTCTCAAAAGCAACATATTATTTTTTTTGCATATGCCAAATATTTTACAAAGAGCTCACTCAGCTCAGTTGATGCAGTTATCTAGGACATCTATATATTTGGAATTACTACACAGCATATAACAAAATATGCAAAATAACTTTGAAAGTTGCTGTAGCAAAGCCATTTTTTCTTAAGCCATAAATTAGGTTACTGATTTTCAGGTCACACGTTATAATAACAACCAAAATGCATCGAAACACACAGAAATGCTAATATAGCCAAAAGTAAAAGTTCAGCAGCAAGTTGTCACCTTCAAAAAAATGAAAGAAGAGAACACAAGCAGCCCACCATCCCCAGTTCACAATGGAAAATTGTCGTGAAATTCCACATCATTCATACTAATAATAATGCAGAACAGAAAGTCACTTATCATTCCACAACACGTCATTATCAAGAAATTCTATGTGCAGCTACTACGCCGACCAGACACACGGCCCACAAGAAAAAAACTTAATTTGGTGTAATACGCTTATACGCCCTCTCTCGGCCAGTGCGTTGTTCGTTGAACACTTTCGTGTATATTCGCTGACATGAATGCGGTATGCCGTAGGCTGATTTAAATTCAGCTATCTCACATTGTTCTGAAACAAAATACAACCTAACATGTCAAGTGGAAAGCACAGTGTATTAAACATTTTCAGAAGTAATCTATCACAATAATTTCTACAATCATACTGTCGATATCTACATGGTGTAGGTTTTGGACAGCCGTGTTTGCACAGCACTGAACACTGAATCATGGGCTTGGACAGTTGGGGCCCAGGTGGTTAAATACTTGATATACTTAACTAATCGAGTAAACTGAGACTGCCTAGTTATGCACGCAAAAAAATCAAGTCGTGGTAAATCAATAACCTTTAAAATGCATGTCACAGTGGTGACATCATAATATAACAAGAATTCGGCAATTTGGGACATTTTACCCCCACAGTTAAAACAAATACACCACAACAGCAGTAGGAAGGCAGTTTTGCAGACATTTCTGTAGACATACATGAGATTATAACTGACCAAGCTAATATACGTGATGATGCTGTCCATCTGTTTGTCTGTATGTCTGTCATTTTATTTGTCTCTCTTCGTCTGTCGCCTGAAATGCATACACAGGACTGTGCTTTTCTCAAAAACTAAGCACTTTAGAGTTATGGTCTCTACTAACAATGAATAAGAAGTCCTACGTTGGCTTTTCAAAGATCCCACTTTTTAACCCCAGGATGATCTTGCCACACAGCGAACCTCACAGAATACCGTACTCCATGCCCCACATAAAAACCCTGTTTAAAAAAACTTCACCCTGTGTGACATTTATGCAAGTGACAGGGGGCTTACTCATGGCGACCACAAACATGCTACACTTGTCAGTCCTGCATTAACCTGGTTATGTAGCTCTGCATTTGTTACAGTTATCAACAACAGCTGGCATCTTTTCAAAATACAGTTGACACAGTAATTTATGTACAAGCAAAAATGTGCAACAACAAAGGAAGGACTAATATAAAACATAGAAGCTTACTGGGCAATCCGCTTCCAGTTATATACTTCCGAAACACCTCGCGCACTTGTCTGTTTTGTTCATCCGTCCAGCGAGTATATGCTCTCACTGAAAGTTAAAAAACACCAAACAGCCTTATGCAATTTTATGTCTGTTTTATAACACACAACAATTTAAGTTACAGATCAATTACATATATGGTCGCATAAAACAGAAGCTGTACAAACAGCACAGTTACTAACTTAATTAATAAACCATACAAAAGATACACATGTAAATGGCAAATAGGCTACTACAAGAAACTTAGATACACCTCACATTAACATTCTCAACGCGCTGAAAAGCATGCACATCATCAAATAATTTTACATTTTTCTGTTGCAGTAGTGCTCTTTCATACGGCTCTTTCACAGCAGGATTACAACTGAAGGAGGTATGCAGTTCAACCTGTGTTAATTTGTGTTCTTATTTACAGGGTCTTTATAGCAACAGGTACTGGTAAATTTAAACCCCCTGCAACACAAGAAGCACAGCTGTTGCAGACAGGCCACACCATGCTTCGTTTATGCCTGTACTTAGCTTTAACAGTACATACCTACAGCATTTATTAGTAGTTACTTCGGCTGCAAATTTACCAAAGTGTACAATTAAATTATGTTCTCGTCTTCAACGTAATGTCATAAACAAGATTCACTGATGCATGGCGGTACGTCGTCTGTCTCCCACTACCAACAAACGCCGCCACTTAGTGCTATATACTCCACCGTCAAAATGCTTACGACACGCGATGGTTCAGCGGTGGTCATCGCAAAGCCAGATATTGATCGAAAATCGCAATTTTTGCCCCCGTTAGGGGGTCTCCATCAAAATACTGCCATAACATTTGGTACAGAAAAACTTTGGTACTAGAAAAACCTGATGGTGAAAAAAATTTGAAATATATATATACTCGTTTAGACAGAATAAATGACCGTGACAGACGGACAGACACCGTGTGATGGCATAGGCTGCATTTATGCATAGCATCGCTGCAAAAAATGCAGCTTGCAGCTTTCTCAAACTGCACACATTGCTAACATTGCAACAATTATTTATCATATCATACAAATTTATTCTTAAATATATTTATACAATTTACAGAAACTGAAATTGTTAACAACTACTCAGTTTAGTCAGAGTCGGTCCCACGACCATGAAAGCTTCAACGTGTAATGGTGTAATCTGCAGGTAAAACTGTCATCCATGCCTGAGTGCCTTAGAGGTTGCACGACAATGCACTATATAAATCCACATTATCTTCACCTTTACCTTATATATGTTCTGTTCAAAATGCATGGCATTACAACTATGAGTATTGATTTTGATTTTTTTTCTCACATAATTGCCAAAAAGTTGAGTTAAAAATTTTACACCTGCCAAAAATCCATGTTTTATGTAGAAGGTCATCCCTACCACATTTCCATATTTGGTTCCATTAGGTTTATAGATGAATTTTTTGGACGAAAACTTAAAGTGTCAACTTTGCCGATTGTCGAGGTAGGTAAATAACCAATTTTCGGGACAGCAATTGGTGCAATTTGCATGCAAACATCTAAAAAATGTGCCAGCTTGGAGTGTGAAATTTTGAGACCTGGAGGGCACTTCACTGCTCTCTCAAAGGTCGTCAAAAGCGGCTAGGTGCATTGCCCCTCGCTTCCATGGCGGAGGTTCCACATTTGTAATTTCAGCGAAAATGTTAAAATTTTGCACTCCTGCCAACAATTAGCCTCAATGGACCTTCAACTTCTTTGGGAAGATGCTCGTGAAGGCTGAGTATCATGGCCCTAACATTATTTCCCTGAATGGTGCAATTTGGCCAGCAGGGGGCTCCAGTTGCCCGTCAAAATTTTGTCCTCTGGGGAGCTATCCCTACTTTTTTGCAGTCATCCAAGAGTGTCCCTTGGCCCCTTGTAAGCAGTCAATAAAGAGCAAGAAAATATTCACACTTTGCAGAGAAATTTGGATTTTCCACTTGCGAAAATGTGACACTTACTGCACAAAATGTCTTCTATGCAGTGGCCAAGGTAAGCTCAAATCAGTATGACAATGACTTTTTACGTCCGAAATAACCGAAATCAACAGGCCCCAGTGCAAACTAATGCACGCTACGATCTAACAGGCTTGTCCCATTTAGATGATGAAGATGGACAGATGTGACGTAGAACTCCTGTACACAAATTAACGGAATTTCTCACACGTAACAAAATTCATATTTGGTGTGCAAAATGTCTTCGATCAAAATGATAAAGTTTGATTCAAATGGGTTTGTATTTCAACAAGCTGGGCCTAAAAACAAGTGAAAACCTTCAGTGCAAACCTATGCAGCCTATGCTCTACACGGTAAGGCATAATTAACATACCCATTAGGTTTAATTGGCCTTACTTTGTCAATATACGGTTTATTTACATAAAAATTTCAGGCACTATAGCCGAGGTAATGCCGAGTAAGAAAAAAATGAAAATAATTTATCTTTTGAGTAAATGTTCTTTGCTAGCAGCAGTTTAAAGAGACATCAGTATAAGTGCTGCTCCATCGCTATACTCCGAAGCCATACCATTATGCCACGCCGAAGGTAGGTCATTTACCCCCAGTCGTGTGTCCCCATCACCTGCCCCCTCCCAGTCACTTGCCCCTTTGGTTAAGGCCCGGGGGTAAATAAACTACCTTCTGTAAACTGCTGCTAGATAGCATTTGATCAAAAAACACAAATTATTTTCATATTTGCAGACTCAGCATTCCCTCGGCTATAGTGCCCAAATTTTTCATGTAAATAAACCATATATTGACTAAGATATGCCGTGTAAAGCTAGGGGGTCAGGTCCGATAAGTATACCATATATCTGCTGACTGAAGACGATTGAGTCAGTATAACTGCTTTACACAAAAACATTTGTGCGAAGACATGCTGCATGTACACTATTAACAAATCAACGGTACCTTTTAATGGCTTGCTTGCAACTTCGTTTTCTGCCATACTCTGTTCCACTGTAGGCGAAACGGCTTCAGATTCTTCAGCCAGTGGCCTTGGGCTGCAACTGTCTGGTTCAACGTCCTCATCCTCACACGTGGCTGTAGACGTCGAAGTGTCCGAGTGAGCACTGGCCAGATTGGGCACCTTCCCATCCATGGCCATCAATCGAGACCCCACTTTCACAATTTCCAGTTCCGCAAGCGGAGCTTGGTACACATTTTCATTTATTTTCTGACTGTGCCCCATGTGCTTGTAAAAGAATTCTCTTTCGTCGGTTGGAACATCCATTGCAGCGTACAACGTAGAAATACGGTGCCGCATTTTTGTTGCCGTCAGTCGTTCTGGATGTTCAACCTTTGCATCGATGCACACACGTTGAACGGCCTGCCAGCCATTCACATGCGTTGCAGACATTTGAGTGTGAGGAAACATATACTGATTTTGTTGATGAACATCAGCCATTTCCCTCACCGATTCTGAACACAGTGTCTGCATTGCTAGCACAACATCGTCTGGTATTAGAACAGGCACCAGATGGTTGTTCCCTTTGCCTCCCTGATATGTTACTTTCAAGTTTCGGAACATGGTGAGCTCCTTATCTGTAGCTGCCACTTGCAAACGCTTTGGGTCTAGCCAACTACCATTTTCCGCATCTTGCCATTCACTGATCACAAGTCTTGCTGGCTCGCCACCTCGCCGTGCATTGAACACTGTCAATCGGCAGACAGCTAGGTCGCGCAGCTCAATGTACGAATGGGAGTCCCACATTTTGTATGGGTTAGACAGCAATTCTTGCATTCTAGCAACATTGTACTGCCTGAGTTTGCTGACATCTTCTTCAGACGGCAAAGCTGCCGGTCGACGCAGCTTAACCTGTCGGTTGCGGTTCAAAGCGTACATCGCATCACCGAACAGGCTATGGTAATTTAGCTCTAAAACTTCTACGAATTTGTCCACTTCTGCTGCTTTGTCGTCTTTATCATTAATAAGATGCATGCCTTTGCAGACTTTGGCGAACCTCTTTAGTAGGTAATACAGTCCCACTTTTAAGCCTGCTTTTAGTGACTTTTCATTTTCGTTTGATTGCGTGTATGTCTCCACTGCAGCTTCAAGCTGGTGGAAATTACACCTCTGCAACATTTCCAGGCTGCTTGTTGGCACTTCTTTTCCTTTAAAGTGATGCCGAAATTCCACAAACAGTCTTGCCAAACGGCGCATGTCGGCCATCACTGTCTTGCGCACCTCATTTTTCTTGTCATGTTTCCCTTTACTCTTATCGAACATCTTGCTACCAAAAAGAATTATAGCATCATCTGATTGACACATACTCCCTACTTCATCATTATAAAAATGACAAAGTACTACCTCCTTAAATTTGTCAGTCACGTTTTTGCATGTCAACAGCTTTATTGGATATGATGTAGCAGCACTTGCTGATTCCGCTGAACATGTTTTTCGGTGACGTCCAACGTATGACTTAGCGTAGAAACCATTGCATACGGAGCACATCAACAGTTCACTGCTGTTGGCTTTTGATCTCTCACTTTGGCAACTGTCGTCCCGTATTTTGAGCTGCTTTCTGTTGTATTCATATATCCCCTTCTTTTTGAAACTGCTGAATACCTTTAGTTTCTCCTCCTGTGGTAGCGTTAAAGCATGCTTAACTACATCAACATCTTTATGCTTTAATTTTATATGTCTCTGCAAGTTGGTCTGCATCGAGTGGCAAAACGGACATGGTCGCGCAATCCTGTTTGTTTTCCGTTTCCTAGAATCATGCTGCGTGCTGCTTTCCTGGTTGATGGACTCCAACATAGGACTGTGTGACTCGATGTTTCCGGATTGTCTGACTGCTGGTGTAGCGACCTCAGCACATGCCTGCAGAGACTGATCATCACTCACGTCCGGTACTGAATGGCAGAAATCATCATGCTGTGTGTGACGTGGCCAAACAAAACTGCACGACTCTGTGTCTGTGTCTATATCACTGCTGCAGTCAGATGGCTGCACGTAGTCCTCGTCTGCGATCGAATCATCTAAGTCTGAAATAAACACATCGGAAGCATCTGCAGCATCTTCCACAGTGAATCCAACAACATACGTCATGTTCGACGCTTCCGGATCGTCTGGTGCATCAACGTCAGCCACTGCTTGGTGGGACTCGGATGCAGTTTCCAAAATCACCCATGTCATGTTAGACGCTTCCGGATTGTCTGGTGCATCAATGTCAGCCGCTGCTTGGTGGGACTCGGATGCAGTTTCCAAAATCACCCATGTCATGTTAGACGCTTCCGGATTGTCTGGTGCATCGACATCAGCCGCTGCTTGGAAGAACTCGGATGTAGCGGCTAGACCCAGTGTCATGTTCGATGTTTCCGGATTGTCTGGTGCATCAACGTCAGCTGCTGCTTGGTGGAACTCTGATGTAGTGGCTAGACCCAGTGTCATGTTCGACGCTTCCAGATCGTCTTGTGCGTCAATGTCAGCCGCTGCTTGGAAGAACACGGATGTTTGGTGCAACTCAGATGGAGTGGCTAGACCCGGTGTCATGTTCGACACTTCTGGATCGTCTGGTGTCATGTTCGATGTTTCCGGATTGTCTGGTGCATCAACATCAGCTGCTGCTTGGTGTAACCTGGATGCAGTGGCTAGACCCAGTGTCATGTTCGACGTTTCCGAATCGTCTGGTGCGTCAATGTCAGCCGCTGTTTGGTGCAACTCAGATGGAGTGGCTAGACCCGGTGTCATGTTCGACACTTCTGGATCGTCTGGTGCGTATTCATCAGTTTGCTGAAAACACCATACAAGACCACAACCGTAACCTGCACTGAAAACGGATGGGTATCCAGTTTAGGCTACATATGAATCCGAAGTTCCGAAATGTATTATTTCAGTAACTGGGTACTAAGGTATGCGGTAGCTGAAATCCTCCAGCTAGTTTATGCACATAAAAATGCAGCAAGTGTACACATAGGCGTAAACTTCTATAAGGCTGCTAGGCTTGAGCCCCCCCCCCACTTTTCAAACTCCTAGGCTTTCGGGCTCCTGAGCCCCCCACTTTTTTGTCACATGCAACACCTATTATGAAGCTGTCTTCTGTGGTCTACCGAACAATAAAATGACTCCAAATGATATTCATGCCAATCAGACCACCAGTTTCGTTCGAATCCAGCAATGCAAGCTGCAAGCTGTAAGCAGAATTGTGTTGGAATTTTTCAGCACTAACCATTGTTTAGTGGCGTAACATTATCCCTATCCCACATTTCTTACTTACTTAGTGGATACATAATGACATTTGTAATTTAAGGTTTTTCTCTGTACAAGCCTACTGCAAGGGTGGATGTCGATGACATTGCATTCTCCTGTTCGTTGTTCAGTGACAAGGTGGATATCAGGGATGGGCTCAACTAGCTGCAGATGGATGCATTTGGCTGCATGGTTCAAGGCTCACTTTTGACTTATATGTACTCAGTAGGCCGTCACATTCGTAGAAGCAGCAGCAGAAATAGAACGGGAAAGCCTTATGCAGCGCATCTTGCACGATTGGGTTATTTATTGATTTATTTGCTAACGCAAGTTCAGTTGACTCTTACGAAAATCATTAAAACTGTTGCCACCAGATGACGGATTTTAAGGCAAAAATGCACCAAATTCGATTTCGGCTGGGGGACCCCCTAGTTGGATTTGGGGGCCCTAAGGAGAGGGAAAGGGAGGGGAGGGCAGGAGAAGGAAGGGGAAAGGAGGAAGGGGAGGGGAGGGAAGGGAAGAGAGGGAAGGGGAGGGGAGGGAAAGGGGCATGAGCCCACCACTATTTGGAGGAAGTTTACGCCTATGAGTGTACAAATACTACAACAAAAGAAAATTAGTCCCGTACGGGGACTGACTTCTAATATTGCGCCTACTTATCTTCAAAGTACCCGGGCGTGGCATCTGCCGTAAACAAAATCAGTAGAAGGGTAAACAAAATGCCGGTAGTAGTAAATCAGATAGTCAGCATTACATAATGGCATTACCTTGAAAGCGAGGATAGGGATTGTTCAATGTCGTTGAAAATGGCGCCGTTGGATAGATCATATATGACTTACAATTGGCCAGCCATTGTAAGTATAGCCCCATCTTGTACTATTTTCCAGTTATTTGACGTTGCATATTATCATGACCTTGAAATGTGGGTTACAGGTCACTCAAGGTCATTGAAAATGGTACCATTTGAAAGCTTGGGTATGGTTTCCTATGTGCCTTCAGCCATTCCTAAATATTCAGCATCTAAGAATGACATGACCTTGAAAACTGGGTTAGGGGTTGTTCAATGTCATTGAAAATGATGCCATTCGATAAACCACATAGGACTTTCTATTGGTCCGCCATTGTAAAAATTATCGTGTAAATACTATCTTGCACCGTTTTTGAGTTATCTGACATTGAATAATATCGTCACCTGAAAATATGGGATAGAGGTAACTCAAGGTTATTCAAACTTGTACCACTGGAAAGCTTGGTATGATTTCGTATTTGCCTTCCACAGTAACTATGGCTCTATCTTGCTTCATTTCCGAGACAAAGCAAGATATTGCATAAAAATTGTGATTTTTTCATACCCCCTTGCATTCGACGCCCCCGTTAGGAGGGTTCCAGTCTGAATATTGCCATCCCGTTTGGTGTGGAGAAACTAGAATGGCGCGGCTACAGGAGGTAAAAAAAATTGCAGATATGTTGAGCGATGTCGACAGAATACCGGCTTGTGATGGAGAGACAGACAGATGAACAGACAGATGGACAGACATCTTGTGACGGGCATATGCGTCGCGCGGTAAAAAAATTACCACCAAAACACATGTTGGCTGTATTTTGTATCAAGTCACGCCTCTCGCTGTAAGCTGTAGGTGGGTTGAAGGTACTAAAAAACGAACAACTAAAAAAATATAAATAAATAAATAAAGCATACAACCTGACAAACTCACCTATACCCCCAGGCCACACCCCTTTTCGGCGGCCACCATTTTTGGCACATAGTGTCGTATGGCTTACGTAATCATTTTTGCCAAAGTTTAAGACAATCTGTTGAGAGGTTGCCGAAATTCGCCTTTCTCCTGTGACTGCGCGTATCTCAAATACTAAAAAACCAATCACGATAAAAATTCGGGAAAATGTTAGGACCATGATAAAATTGACAATGTATCTCCTCATGCAATACTATGACGTCATAAAAAATTCAAGATGGTGGACAGCCGTTATTTTGAAAATCGTTATATTGCCATATCTCGGCGAAAAATTATACAATTTTAATAAAGTTTGTTACACAACAGCAGATTGACAGTCGCGTCACCAAAAATGAAAATACATGGTCGGTGAGGCATAATTATCAGACGCCTAGCTTTAGCTGGCATAACTTAGTCAAGATGTGGTTCCTTTGCATAAAAATTTCAGACAACATAGCCGAGGGAAAGCTCAATCTGTAAGCCTAAAAATATTTTTCAGTTGACTGAATATTCTATACTATCAGCAGTTCAAAGAGGACGTCAGTAAGTGTAATTACAGTAATGCAATTTACCATTGAAGATAAACATCTCATTAAATGGTTGTGACGTGAGTAAAAAAATACGGAAAAAAATGCCTGGTCAAAGTATTTTTTGATAACAGAGTTAAAGACACTGATCGAAAAAACAGGGGAAAATCTTTAACTTTGATCATCTTTGGCAGCTGTGTGGGCAGTCTGTGGTCGACCATAACCAAGACATGAGTCAATGATGCTATTGCTGTCATTTTCTCTAAAATGTGTTTAACCTGCCAAACTCTACTCTGTGTCAGGAAAGACTTTCTTAGAAAACAATATGATTAATACTTTATACTCAGTGACTAGCATTTAATTAAATGTTTATCTTAGTAAATCACATTGCTGTAACAGCACTTTTACTGATAATGCCCTCTTTAGGCTGCTGCTAGCAAATGACATTTAATCCTAAGTCAAATTATTTTCAAACACACAGATTCAGCATTTCCTCGTCTATATTGTCTGAAATTTTTGTTCAAATAAACTGCACATTTACTAAATTATGCCAGTTAAAGCTAGGGGGTCCGGTAATCATCCCTCACCATGTATATAAAATTCAAAATGGCAAATGGCCACCATAATGAAAATCATTTTTTGACAATAACGCAGCAGCCGACTGCCGACAGCCAGTTGTCAGTGAATGTTTGCACGGTGAAGCACAATGTTTGGCAGACGTGATGAGCAGACATTCAAAAATCGGCCGCAGGTATAACTTTCTCAGTTACCTCGTTTTTAGTTACTTTATTTGGCTGTGAAGTGAGATGACGGAAATAACGCGTTTTCCACGTCACTGTTATGGCGTCACGGGAGAGTTGGGTAAACATGGCTTTTAGGGCCGGTTGCACCAACGTTACTAAAATCGCCACTTAGTTAATCTCCAATTAACTTGAAGCGTATATTAAATCATCACTTATCTCACGTTCGTTGCAACGATGCAAATTAATGCTTGATTAGTTAAGTGCAGTTTCAAGCACACCTCCAACGTTATGACGATTCCTATTGGCTGCTCGCATGACAGATGTACACAAGTTGCAGATAGTGCGTGCGTACCGGACAGTGTATGTGGCAGCCCATAGTAGCCATAGCTTGCATGGCCTTGACGTACCGGCCTGACGACTATTTAATGGAAGATAACATAATACACGACACTTCTCATTGGTTATCGGGAGCCAGCAGCAGATGAAAACAGCACACTAGCTCAGGCGTATGAATATTACTTAGCTAGGCTGGCATAGGCCACATAGTACAATTCCGCGCAAGCTACAAATACCAGCTACGAATAGGCCTACTAGGAAATAACTTGTTTTATGGTAGAAATTTATAATTATTGTATGGTTTACTAGTCAGTGAGTACTGTGTTTCTTGTCAGATAGTTGCAAAACTTTGTATTTATAATAAGTTCTCCATTTTTAAGACAGTGTCTTAACTTTAGTGACGAAAAATCGCCGCATAATTTGAGTGAGTATTTAAGAAACCATTATCAGTTAATTGTGGTTGGTGCAACGAAATGTTCGCTAAGTAGAGATCAGAGATTATATAGGCCGTAGGCGAGATTCGACACTCTACCTGCCATCAGGCTCGCAGCCGGGAAACTAGGTCAAAAGTGCCACGCCTACTTCTGCGGCAGTAGAAGCCATGCCGCCACAATACAATAAGATACGATATTGGGTATTTAACGTGCAGTAAAAAGCTGACGGGCCAGCCAGCTTAGTCTACCACACGGAATAAACAAACAATTAAAATTTGAAACTAAAAATAAAATAATGGGCAACTGTTAGAGCATGCCATATGCCTTGCTGTCCTGTTCTTTTGTCACTTTATTGCATTGTTATTGTTTTTTTGAACGAAATAAATGGAGATGGAGATGAGCGTAATAGGTCCGGTCCAGTCCCGTCCCGTTATCGTGAGGCAGTCCAGTAGGTAAAAGAAATCTAAGGTGGGAAGGATTTGTTGAAAAGGTAGGTTTTGAGCCTGGAGTGAAAGAGAGAAGGAGTGATGGATGACGAGAGTGGGGATGATGAGAGACATGAGTTGAGAAGTGGATGAGGAGGTGAATCAAGACAAGAATGGTGAGGCTGACGGAATGAATCTGGAAGTTGATTCCAAAGACGAGGTGATGCATATGTAAATGAGAGATGGCTGGCGGGCGAGAAAGAGTGACAACAGATGAAGAGCGGGTACTGCGAGGAGGTTGAAGAGAGATAAGCTTGTGAAGATTAGATAAGCTTGTGAAGATAGCTAGGTTGAACAGTTTTAAGAACTTTGTAAGTTAGAGAGAGAAGTTTATATTCGATGCGTTCGTTGACCTTTAGCCAGTGGAGAGATTTGAGAATGGGGGTGATATGAGTGGATTTAGGAGCCTTAACAACAGCACGAGCAAGAAAGTTTTGAATCTGTTGGAGCCGGTTAAGTTGACAGTTTGAGAAGTTATGATAGAGAGAGTTACAGTAGTCAAGTTTAGAGTGAACTATGGAGGTGGCAATGGTGCTGGCTGTTTTGAAGTCAAGGTATGGACGGATACAGCGAAGTTCACGGATGTGATAGTAACAAGACTTAGAAAGTGCAATTATTTGATCCGAGAAGGTAAGGTGTTCGTCGAAAATAAAACCAAGGTTGCGAGCGGAGTGGGTTGTAGTGAGAGAGCAGTCCTGTATTTTACAGAGTTGTTGTTTAAGTCCACTAAGAAGAAATTCAGTTTTAGAAGAGTTGAGAGTGACAAGATTAGCAGTCATCCAAGAAGAGATCTGTTGTAGAGCATTTTGTAAGTGATTGATGTTGAAGTGGAAATTTGATGGATGGAAGGAGAGAAAAAGTTGTGTGTCATCTGCATATCGGTGGTGATTTAAAGAAAGAGATGAAACAAGAGTACTGAGTGGGGTAGTATACATGACAAAGAGCAGAGGGCCAAGAACTGAGCCTTGGGGGACACCACAGAGGCAAGTATGTGAGGAGGAGAAATCATTATTGCATTTGACACGAAACGAGCGAGAGGAAAGATAGGATCTAAACCAGTTTAGTGCAGTGCCATGGTGTCAGTTTCCAGCAATTTTTGTGTGTATCTGCATTAGTTGAAAATTTACTAGAATAATTGAAAGCACGAATGGCATTGTTGTGTATGTATTGAGCACCAATCGTGGACATGCCTACCACACTGTTAAACATATTGCAACAACCATACTTATCGTTAAGTATAGGAGTTTAACTCTTTAGACGCCAAAGGCAATAACAGTGCGACATCAAATAATACGAAGTTGGTACACTGGCCGTTGATGGGTGGGATGTTACATTTGATACAGCAAGGAAGGGCCTGGGTGGGCTGCAGTCCCGCCCAGGCCCTTCCTTGCTGTATCAAATGTTACAGCTCACCCACCAACGGCCAGTGTACCAATCACTATTGCTATGATGGTTTGTTGCTCTGCATTTTAATGTGGCGATTAAAGAGTTAAGTAGACATTAACTCGGCATTTAGTTAGTCCAAATTGCATTGCACCGACCACAGTATCAGGTTAAGGGCCAATTGAACCGTCCGCACTGAACCTTGAGTAGAGATTAACTCCTATTCCTAATGCTGCAGTTCATCTCTAGTTAAAGATAAGTGTGATTGGTGCAAGCCCTAAGTGATAATTAGCTAAGTCGGGCGTACGCAGGATTTCATTTCGGGAGGGGCTGGATGGCGAGCGCGGGAACGCGAGCCTATAATGGGGGTATGGGGGCTGTGCCCCCAGCGGGGTCTCTGTCCCTGGTGGGGGGTCAGGGGGCGAAGCCCCCCTGAAGCTGAAAGTATTTTGTGGTCCATTTCTGAAAACGATTGTTATAAAATGATTGTGAAACTGACTTCTTTGTACAAACTGCAAAACATAAAATGCTCCGTATTTGAATGAGTAAATAATTTTTTTTTTAATTTCGGGGGGAGGGGCTTTTAAGTACAGCAGTTGTTATAACAGACAACAAAAACAAATCAAAACGAACAATATGCACAATACAAATGCCGTGTGAGGTATGTGTGAAGTGGAATAGCTAAGAGTCACTGTGTTGATTGGTAATGATTTAGACCAAAATGTATAAATGAACAATATTTTGGTGCGTAAAACGGGTCCTGTAAATGGCGTGGTCTAAAACCGCGAAATTTTTATACCCCGCCTTTATTTAGCGACCATGCAGGGGGTGACCCCGTCGTAATTTCGCCAATATGTTTGATACTCATAAAACTAAAATGATTAGGCTACGTGTGGTGAGGAAAATATGACAATGTTAAGCCGTTTTCATAGAACAGCGGAACGTGACGGACAAACAGACGGACGGACAGGATTGCTATATCAGTGTCGCGCGTCGTTCGCGCGTCAATATGCTGACGCACGACAGAAATGGATAAGCTGGTTTTGTGGAACCCCCGCTGTCGTAAGCTGCTTCAAGAAATAGAACGACTTGGTGGATTTTCAGATTTTCACATACCCTACAAGCAGCTTTTTTTGGATATATATATATTCGTTTTTAACGTATAGAAAGTGACTGCTGTACAGCACGAGCCCACTCATAGCCTGTGAATGAATGATATTGCATTCTGTGCATTGTTATCGCGTTATGGCAATGCTAACGCTAAGCGTTACTACGAACGCTGCGTTGCTATTGCCGCAAACTACCCAGAATAACGCGCGGTGGCAGTTGACCTAGTTTCCCCGAGTTCTGATTGAGTGTCGAATCTCCCCTACGGTCTATATAATCTCTGGTAGAGATTAGCGCCACAGTTACTCTATACTTAAAGTTAAGTGACATTGGTGCAACCGGCCCTTAGTGCTGATTATAAAATTTTATTTAATTAAGTTTGTACAAATTCATTGGTTCATTGGTACAAACTTTTAATTAAAACTTCATCATCAGCACTAAAATCATGTTTACACAACGCTACCGTGACGTGGAAAACGTGTCATTTCCCTCATTTCACTTCAGAGCAAAATAAAGTAAGTAAAAGCAAGATCATTGAGAAAGTTACACCTGTTGCCAAGTTTTAAATGTCTGGTGATGACGTGCCAAAAATTGTAAAAATTAGTGCATGTACATTAAAGCTATAGCCAGTCAAACTTGGGACGTTTTTTGAGACACAGTGTATATTGCTCAGCTGATGTCGCTCCCCTGTATGAAAGTGTCCTCTCTCAGACGTAAGCAATCACGTCAAATTTTGTTGCAATCAGTTCAGTGGTTCTGATTCTGTAGAAGGTCAAAATGCGCTCATTCCCATTCACTTGGTCTGTCACCATTAAACAGTGTGGTTGCTTCTGTGCAGCCTCTGTGATTGCATTTTCTAACGGAGTCAATCTTGGCTGCCATGTTTTTAGTGTGTATACTACAGCAATTATTTAGTCGTAACACTGTTTGTACTAACTGATAGCCATAGTCTTGTTTCTCTTTTCTTTTCCTGTGCCAATGACAAGCGGTTCAAGGCCAGCGCCTTCTCGAGCATAACTCTTCCTCTGCTACTGAAGACATCTGTAAGTGCACATTTAACAACCATCAGACAGACAGCAAAGTATTTAACACTCTGAAAACAAGATACACGGACATGCAGTTGATGTTCCAATAATATAGCAGAGTCCCAAAGTTTTTGTGGTGCTCTCTAGCCCCCTGTAATCTCTGCTGCTGAAAAAGAAATTTGCCAAACATTTTAAAATGAAAATTTTGAAAACCTGCTGCACAGTTTTTGTCATGCAATGCTATGCACAGTGTGGCCTATGCGGTGCAGTCCGTTCGTCTGTCTGTCCGTCACATTCGTGGATTCTCTCGAAACAAATATGTCTTCAATTTTTTCACCACGGGGTAGCCACACCATTGTAGTTTTTCCTTACCAAACATCATGGCAATATTCTGATAGTAACTCCTAATGGGGGCATTGAATGCAGGTGGGGTTAAGCAAAAATCGCAATTCTCAACGAAAATCTGTATGGATAAATGCTGCAGTGCGAACGACTGCAACGGTCGACTGTGCAGTTTACAACACAGACCGCCAGGCATCAGTTAATCATGATTATCACAGACAGCATGGACGACCATGACGAAGGGAAGAGAATGTAACAGAATTTAATTGTAAGTAGCAGTAAATCTGAAGCGGAAGTTAATAACATAAGATTGCACTCGACATATTGTACTATTGAAGCTAACTGCTGATAGACACGAAGCACCGTGCAGCCTCTCTGTGACAGCAGAGCTACTTGTTATCACTCGACGCACTATATTGAAATAATAATTCTGTCCGTCCATCCATCATGTTTTGGCACTGTATCTAAATGGCTTACATATAATCATACTGTCTTCAGTATATGGTAACCCAATCATTCTGGTTTTCCCAGTCATTGCTAATGGTGCCCTTCAGTAGATCATATATGATTTACTATTGGTCTGCTACTGTAAGTACACCTATGTCTTACACCATTTGTAAGTTTTTTTGATGTTGAATGTTTCCTCCCCGTGAAAAATCCGCCATGACATTTATGGTTGCAGAGGGGATTACTCGTGGCATCAGTGAAAATGACACACCTGTTGGAAATTAACTGTTGTTATATTGTGTTTGCAGCTGACACACACCCATCTTCATTAGTAAAACCCATTATGCAACAGCACTCTTTGTCACATTCATTTTAGATTGCTGTTGTAAAAGAACATGTAATCAATAGACAATGTTTTAGATGCTTAGAATCGCAACTCTTTTAGCCCTAGCTATAATGCCTCAAATTTTCACTGAAACTTGTTAATTTTTACCGCGCGACACGTATGCATAGCATGGACTATGCCGTGGAAAAATGTCTGTCCGTCTGTCACACGCGAGTATTCTATCTACACGGTTACACAATCCTCAAAGTATTTTTCACTATCGGGTAGCCCCACCATAGTTATTTTGGTCACACCAAACGGGATGTCAATACTCTGACAGTAACCCTCTAACAGGGCGTCGAATGCAGTGGGTTATGAAAACATCACCATTTTCCACCAACATCTCGCTTTATCTTGCAACAGATGCATGTAGAGCCATGGTTACTATGGAAGGCGAATAGGGAACCCCACCGAAGCTTTCAAATGGTACCAGTTTGAATGACCATCAGTGACCTTTAACCCAGATTTCAAAGTCACAATTATTCAACGTAAATAACTGACAAACGGTACAAGATAGAGCCATATTTACAATGGCGGCCCAATAGAAAGTCGTGTATGATCTATCGAACGCCTGGCGGCGCCATTTTCAATGACCTTGAAAGACCCCTACCCCCGGTTTAAAGGTCACGCCATCCTTTGATGCTGAATATCTCAGAATACAGACATAATTTCAATGTAATACTAATATCAAATCAAATCAAATCAAAAAGTGAATTTATATAGCGCGTCTTCAATAAAAAATTCTCAGACGCGCCACCTACACATAAGCACGCTCAAACAACCATGTCTTAAGTCCACGCTTGAACTGTTCCCTGGAAATGTCACTGCTTCGTAGGTTTTGTGGGAGTGAGTTCCAGACGGTGGGCCCTGAAACGCGAAAGCTACGAGAAACGTAGCGCTGTGTCTGTACACGTGGGACAATCAGATCACCGTGGTCAGCTGAACGTAAGCGAGGGACTTACACACACCCTACTCAACAGTGTCATTTCAAATGACCTTGAGTTATCTAGCAAAACATTCAATGACACAGAGCGTTGTGCGGTCTCTCTGCAACAGCTGAGCTTCTTGTCTAAGAGTTAATTAAGAAAAGAAAAAGAATATTTTGGTGAACCCAGCATATGTACATACATAGACATACAATTATACACATAGGCACAACAGGTAAAGAACTAACCATGTGATGGTTTGCGTGAATGCAAACGACTGGTGCTTTTGTGACAACTAACTGCTTTGGTATCTACTTCCTGCAAAACAAGACAACAACAACATTAATACAAACGATTTCCACGTATGCAATGTATGTTGATTGCTGAAGTAATCACACACCATTGCATTTGTTTACGACACGATACGATAGTGTGTGTTTAACGTGCAGTAAAAAGCTGACGGGTAGCCAGCTTAGTCTACCACACAGAACAAACAAAGAATTAAAATGCAAAACTAAAAATAAAATGATGAGCATAAGTCCGGTCCAGTCCCGTTATTGTGAGGTAGTCCAGTAGGTAAAAGAAATCTACGGTGGAAAGGATTTGTTGAAACTTGAAAAGGTAGGTTTTTGAGCCTGGAGTGAAATAGTAAAGGAATGATGGATGACGAGAGTGTGGATGATGACAGAGATGAGTTGAGAAGTGGATGAGGAGGTCAATCGAGACTAGAATGGTGAGGCTGACGGAATGAATCTGGAAGTTAATTCCAAAGACGAGGTAATGCATAACTAAATGAGCGAGAGAATTTCAAAAGTAAACATTAACATAGATACACCATAGATAGTTTAATACCAATTACTTTTAATACAATATTCTGCACTTACATGTCATATGTTGCTATTCTATAATGTGTGTCGGCCAACTTGAATTTTCGAAATTTAGAGTTTATGTCACGTGACCTCTGTCGCCAGACTGTGCTGCTTCCCTGTGCTTAATTTCACTAAAATCAGGTAATTAGCTACTGAGTTATGGCCAACAAGAAGCTCAGCTGTCGCAGAAAGACCGTGCGACGCCTCGTGTCACTGAATATTTTGCTAAGTGACTCAAGATCACTTAAGGTCATTCGAAAGGACAATGGTGAGTAGGGCGTAAGTCCCTACTGTTATTTCATTGAAACTATGTGTGTATGTTGTAGAGTTTATGATATATTCAGCGTCAAAAAATGGCGTAACCTTGACACTAGGGGTACGGGTAGTTTAAGGTCATTGAAAATGGCTCCATTTGATAGATCATACACGACTTTCTACTGGTCGGCCATTGCAAGTATAGCTGTATGTTGTACCATTTTCAAGTTATTTGACGTTGCATAATTGTGACATTGAAAATGTCACTGAAGGTCATTTAAACTGGTACCAATCGAAAACATGGGTGCGGTTTCCTATTCGCCTTCCATAGTAACTATTGCCGAATCTTTAACTGTTTATGAGATATTGCAGCGTCAAAGAATAGCGTGACCTTGAAAACTGAGTTACGGGTAGTTCAAGGTCACTGAAAATGTCGCCGTTCGATAGATGATATACGACTTTCTATTGGTCCGCCATTGTAAATATAGCTCTATTTTTTCCCAATTTTTAGTTATTCGACGTTGAATAACAGCATGACCTTAAAATCGGGGTTAGAGTTGACTCAAGGTCATTCAAACTGGTACCATTCGACAGCTTGGGTGCGGTTTTTTATTCACCTTCCATAGTAACTATGGCTCTATCTTGCATCAGTTCCGACATAAAGCCCGATATTGGTCGAAAATCGGGATTTTTTCATATCTCCTTGCATTCAATGCCCCCATTAGGGGCTACCCGTCGGAATATTGCTATCCCGTTTGGTATGGGAAAACTAGAATGGTGTGGCTACCCGATGGTGTAAAAACTTTGAGGTATGTATAACCGCTTAGACTGAATACCGACGTGTGTCGGACAGACAGACATCTTGCCACGGCATAGTATGGGCTATGCATATGCATCGCGCGGTAAAAAAATGATTAGTAATATGGCGGCCATCTGCCATCTTGGATTTAATAAAAATTAATCTTGGACATGTGACTGTCATTGAGTTCCAAATGCTGTTCAGTACCAAATTTCATCAAAATCACATGACTTTTAATCAAGAACTGGCGATTTCAAGATTTTCAAGATGGCGTATTTCTACCATCTTGAATTTCCGAAGTCCAATAATGGTTTTTTTGAAAAGCGCATGTAGGACTTCCTATAGGTGGTCAACACAGACGATATATCTAAATTGTTCAGTTTTTGAGAAAACTGCATTTCTCTGTATGCATTTTGGCAACAGACACGAACATATGGACAGCATCGATGGCGTCTTAATAAAAGACAACATTTAACCAGCACACGAATCTGTCACTATCACCCACATCATCGCACCAAAATAAAGTAATATAGCCTTTCATCCTATATCGTAATCACTCCGGAATAAGTCCAGCAAAACACAACAAATCCAGACCAAATTTGGTACACGTTCACAGGTCAAAGGGTATCAACGTTCAGGAAATTATGGCGCGATTGGCCCACTGCGGGAAATTGGGGGTTTGGACGACTCTGGCTAAGGCGGGTTTTTGTGCAATATACACGATGAGGCATAATTATTGCACCCCGTAGCTTTAAACGACATAACTTAGTCAATATACGGCTTATTTATATAAAAATTGCAGATATTAGAGCCGAGGGAATGCTGAGTCTGCAAATCTGAAAATACAGACATCTGTAGAAGTGCTGCTTGATTGCTATGGTGCGACCACCCTACCATTACGCCATGGCGAAGGTAGATTATTATATATATATATCTTTATTCGCTCAGAAAGAGCAGCATAAAAACAAACAATAAAAAAGCAGCAACAAACAACAAAGCAGACAGGCATTAACACAGCTTTGACAATGATATCATCACATGACATGCTAGGCCTACTTACGAATCATAACCGAAGAAAGTGTTTTCAAAGAGATTTTTCAGGTTATAGACATTGTGGATCTGACTCCCATATTGTGAGAAAATATTCTTCACGCCAGTTTCTGTTTTCTTCGAAAATAGATTACAGATGTGGTTGTCACTTGACTGGAATTTCTGAAGGAATTTGACTGTACGAATGTCGATTTGGTAAGTGACTGGTAAAAAATACGAAAATTTCTGACAATCAGTAACAACAGTAACAGAACCAGTATGAAATGACTTCATAAAGGAGCGAGTGATCGTAAAGTCAAACGATTTCCTATCGCGGACTAACAGAGGACATGCTTCAACGCCATACAACAGCACAGGTAAACACTTTGTTCTTAACAGATTAAGTACTACCTCCTCAGAGGCATAACGTCCAACTTTGCAAAAAATAGCATTAAACGCCTTAAAGTACTGGCATTTGTTGTGATCATACGAGCATCTGAATGCTCTTCCACTTAACACATACACGCCAAGATATCGACACTGAGAAACCCACTGTAGCAATCCGCCCTGGGCTAAACTCAGACACGCACATTCTGTATTATAACGTGCACTTAATCAAGGGACCAAGTGACTAAGAGGGGGCGTTTGACTGGGGGTGGGTGATGGGGGACACTTTAGCGGGGGTAAATGATCTACCTTAGGCGTGGCATAATGGTACTGGTGCCATACTATGGCGACTGAGCAGCACTTCTACTGTACTGATGTCTTTTTAAACTGCTGCTAGCAAAGAACATTTAATCAAAACAAATTATTTTCAGATTTGCAGACTCAGCATTCCATCTGCTATAGTGCCTGAAATTTTCATGTAAATAAACCGTATATTGACTAAGTTATGCCATTTAAAGCTCGGGGGTCCAGTAATTATGCCTCACCATGTACTTTGTCAGCTTACCAACAACGTATTTTTGCTAAATTTGGCCACGACACGTGAATGCATGTCCCCTTAAAGATTTTAAAAAGGGATTTTCAAAATTGTTGCATTTAGGGTCATTACCACCAAATGCCTCAAATATTGAAGGGGTCAAATACATACCTTACTCTAACCAGCCTACAGCCCACGTGACACATTTCAAAGAGATACAGTTCACTCCGCCCAAGTGCTAGAGCCAGGGAGGTTTGCATCTCTGGTCTGTTTTTTTGGTACAATGTATGGTTTCCAAGCTACGGAGTGTCAGTTCCCCAATTGTCAGCCATATGCAGATAATCGCAGGTACTCTGATAACATTATCAACAAGTAGCTCTGCTGTCGCAAAGAGGTCGCGCGATGCTTCATATCTATCAGTAGTTAGCTTCACTGCTTCAATAGTACAATACGTCGAGCGCAATTTTTTTACTATTAGTTACTTCAACTTCAAATTTACCAGTACGCACAATTTGATTCTGTTGCGTTGTCTTCGGAGTATTGTCGAGCCTTGCTGTCTTTCTTTCTTATTTGGGGTGGCACATGCTCCCTTCACATGCCAGTGCTGAGGCCTGCCTCACAGGCTGGCCCAATGTGCAACCCCAGGGAATGGACTAGTGTAGTGTTGCACGACATCATCAGGCTAACCTGATGGTGTGTGTAGTTGTAGTTGTTGCGCGACCTCTCCTTATAGAGAGTTGTGTAGGGCTAAGGGACGGATCGGGAGTGGAGAGACCTTGTGCCATGATATTTATCCTGCTCGGCCTATAACCACTGTTTCTTTGGCGACTAATACCTACTGGCTACTGCATGATGGATGGCCATAGCTCATGCACACCTCGCACCATGGGCCCCAGGGTCCAATTTAGCGGTGCGAGTGAACAGAGCCATTGTATATTTCAAACATTTTAACTTACATAGTCGTACAGCAATCGACGGTTGAGACTTCTACATCGATTGCTCTTTCTGGGTGTCGATTGATATGACATTTTCTAAAACACCAACAACACACTCAGGTAACTGGCATAATATGCAGGGCCAACGCACTACTGAAAACAGACACTTTATGGAAACTGCTGCCACCCAGTAATGTCAAGTGGCAAAAATCAGCAGATTATCACAAGCAATTGTATAAAACAGCAGATTATAAATGCATAATTTAGCATAGTGGATATGGCAATCAGCAGTCATGTAAGCACAATGTTAAACCCTTCCGGACAGTACACTGTAATCGTGACTAAGCCCCAAGTAACATCAGCAGTAAAGAGATGACTAACAAACATTCATGTATCTATTTCTAAATTTTCACTTCAACAGTAACTTTTTCACTATTACCTTTTACAAGAAAATTACTATGACAGTATTTAATACTGCAACAGCATCATGCTGTAAATACACCAGTCAGTTCTAGTGTCTTTGTTACCGTTAATTAAGGTTTAATTCACAGTTTACAGCATCACACAGCAGCAGGCATGTATCTTAGTCTTAAAGTGTCAGTCTTGAAACTTATTTTGAACGGTCAGTATCATCTGCAGACTGCAGTAAAACTACTGATTATGTTAATTATAATTTGCATGTTTCTTGAAATTGTTAATTTTTATATTTGTTTAAGAGAAAAAAAGAGAATTTTTGGTAAACCCAGGGTGGCTCAAATTAAAATACCCCACTGGAAAAAATGCAATTTCTCGACAATCGTGTGATATTTGTATACCCAAATTTCTTGGTTTATATGTGACAGATCCTGCTACAATAACTTTTTTTTAAAATTATTTTACTTTTCTCCAAAGTTATGGCTATATAAATATTCTATGCCACATTTTCAATTCTGCATGAAATAATCAACAACGACTTGTAATTTTCATTCACGTCATTCGGTGGGAAGGGAAGATTGCATTTAATTCCAAACAAGACCAAAGTGAATGCTAAACTTTATGTTGAAACCCTGTTGCCGGAAGTTTTCAAGATTGCAGATCTGTTTTGCCATCTGGCTTCATCTTTCAACAGGATGGCGAGCCTGCACACATGGCAAAGCTGGCTTAAGACTGGATTGCTACCAACTGCAGTGAATTCATTGGTAAAGATGAATGGCCTCCGAACTCGCCTGACATACCATGTCTGGGGAGCTATGCTTGAACGCTACAAGTCATTTCAACCCAAGCCAGAGAACACCGATGAGCTCAAGAAATTTCTGCAGTTGATATGGGACCGGCTGCCACAAGACTCGATCAACAAAGCGATATCGAGCTTCCCGAAAAGACTTCGGGCTCGTGTGAAAGCTGGTGGTGGACACTTCGAACATACGCTAAAATGAACTACTTGTGAGATTTTGGTATTTGTAATAACAGTCAATGTTTCTTGACAATGAAAATTACAAGCTGCTGTTGATTATTCCATGCAGAATTGAAAATATGGCATAGAATAGTTATACAGCCATAACTTTGGAGAAAACTAAAATATTTTTTTTTAATTTCAGAATTGTAGCAGGATCTCTCCCATATAAACCAAGAAATTTGGGTGTAAAAATCTCACACGTTTGTCGAGAAATTGCAGTTTGTCCAGTGGGGTATTTTAATTTGAGCCACCCTGTACATAGACATACAATACACATAGGCACAACAGGTAACTAACTAACCATGTGATGGTTTGCGTGAATGCAAACGACTGGTGCTTTTGTGACAACTAACTGCTTTGGTATCTACTTCCTGCAAAAACAAGACAACAACAACATTAATACAAACGATTTCCACGTATGCAATGTATGTTGATTGCTGAAGTAATCACACACCATTGCATTTGTTTAATACCAATTACTTTTAATACAATATTCTGCATTTACATGTCACATGTTGCTATTCCGCAATAGCAAATAAAATTCCATCATTTAACCAAAACATGCATCTATCAAGAACATGATTACACCAAAATAGTCATACATAAAGGCTTTTGCATCGAAAGAAGAAATGAGCAAAATAATGAATCTGATTATGGCCTTGAAACGAACAGGCCTACAGCCGACTACATGGATTTATGTAATGGGTGTTCGTCTCGGTTTTGGTCAACAAAGGTCTCGGTCTCGAAAGAAGTGAACTATTTGTTGACTTATTTGTACTAAAATGTTGCTAGTCTGCATTTATTTAACTTTTCCAGCTTGTTTTATGGAGTTTTCAGCCAAACGTTGATAAACGGTCGAGTGATTGTTGTCATATGTCTTACTGTCTATATGGAAGTGCACTGGCTACTTACTTGTAAAATGATGACATCTGATTCAGTTTCAATTCCGGGTTAGGTTTTATCATGATAGACATATTAATTAGACCGCCAGGCATAGGCCGCACAGCTCCACTGATAGGCCAAAAGTCACATGACTACGGGCTAAGGTATTCATACATCAATGGGTTTTAACCATGGAGTTTTAACCGCATGCATACACATCAGAATTTTGGCTAATGGTATAACTCGTAGCTTAATCCATTAATGAAGATAATACACTATCGACAGTCGACTATCTCAGCACTAGCTGACCTTCTTCTTAGATTTAGACCATGGACATTTTTCATATGCTTTCAGGGGAAGGACGGAAGCATACAAGGCGGTTTGTGAAAAAAATGAAAATTGTAAACCATGCCTCAGTTGAATTTAATTCCTAGGACCAGCATTATTATTGTGCAAAACAAATTAACAATTCACAGTTTACAGAAAGTTATTTTTTGCTGCAGAAAACACAGCAGCCGTAAGTTATGGCTGTTTCGTTTTCTGCAGCAAAAATTAATTTTCTGTAAACAGCCCGTTACCGTGACGGGCTGCACAGTAAACAGCATTCTTAATGACAACTTTGCTTTGCTATGGACTATGGTAGATGGCGAAATTCGACCTCTCTCAGAATAATAACCAACTAACAGACTGATATGAAATTTGGAATATGACAACATCCAAAAGATATTCCCCATCAAATTTGGTAAAAAAAATCGGTTCAGTACATTCTTTTGGGAAGATGGTAAAATAGAACATCTCTGTGACTTTTATATGCTTTCCGCATCCTCGCCATTATGTAAGAGCCCGAGAATGTTTTTGACTAGTCAAAAAAGCTTTATTTGTAGCTAGAACTTTATTTCTTCTACTGGAAATTGGATGCAGCAAGTCAGATTTCCGACTGTAGCATGACACCTGAACGTTACCACCTGAACCACACCATCTTTGTAAAACTTTGCCGCCCTTTCATACAATTTCCCCATAACGTTCGCTTATCTCATCAGCGAATCACGACTTCTTCGGCACATAGTGATTTTTTGCTTGTTGCTACTTATACATACTCTTAGTTACTTACTGATCAGTTTCTTATTGATAACTAACTACGGCAGTTCTACGGAATAGCTTCTAAACAACGTGGTGATAAAAGTTTTATTACAAGGCCTAGAATGCTATAGATACTCATATGAAAGCTTACGACATTACAAAACCAACCGCTAAACCAAAAAACAATAACTTACAGTACAGAAATAAAATACACTATACCCTGTTGCTTGTTTTGGTCAACTGACCTAGTAGTGCTATTTATACTTGTGTCACTAACAGTGTATGCTTGGTTTTGCAAAGATGGCATCAAGTCAGCTAAAAAGAATTCCCGAAGGCTGCAGACAAGTCTATACTGTAGGAAGTATACTGTTTAAGCACAAAATGATGCTGCTTCTTTAAAGTGCTTTGCATCTTAATCACTTGGATGTATGTGAAAAGATGAATGCTGTCTTCATGTAGTTGCCATAGAAGTTAAAAAAGCAAGCACAATACGATTATGTTATTCTGTTAACTTAATTGTATAAAGCAAAACTTTTGTTTAATTTGTGTGACATGAAAACTGTTAAATATAAATTCCAGACAGTTGATTAACATTGTACTTGTAACTATGCATATATCATTTGTCCACGTTTATTTGCACCTTACTATAGTGCATGCATGTTTATCTTCAGTGTGTGTTCGTTTGATTATGTTCGTATTTTATTTTAATCACTGCCAAAAGGTACATAAAGTTGTATATAAAAGGCAGGATAACAGTATATTTATCCAGCATCTTCAGGTTCTGTATTTGACATGTCCTGTAATTTCATGCCCTGCAATTTGGTCTGTCATTTTCATGTACTGCATTTTCAGCACTCCCAATAATTCCTGGATTTCAGTGAACCCCAATATCTATGGACTGCATATTAATTTTTGCACACATTCAAGTTTAAACTAGCAACTTTCAATTTTGCTATACAGACTGAGTTCATATTTCTAATAGTAGTACATTTAAAAAATATTCCCAAAAAATTAGGAGGGAGTCTGGACAACAGGAGCATCCTAAAAATTCATAGCTATTAACTGGTCATTGACTACCGACAGCAAAAATAAAATGAAAAATAACAGCAAATACGAGTAAAAAATACAGTTTATACGTTTTAATGGCGACATCGCAAATATGACAACTGGGATTTTAGTTGTGCAGCACGTTTCGCAACGTTCACTATAAATCCCAGTTCTTATATTTGCTGTTTTAGATGTGTGATTCGCCATTAACACGTATAAACTGTGCTTTGTACAGAATAAACGTATGAATGTCAGCTTACCGCACACAAACTGGCTATGCATCTTTCTAAGTTGTGCTTCGTTTCATCCTGTAATACAAAGCAAGTGCTACATTTAGTTAACTTTTAAACTATAATCTGGCTCCCTAATGAAGGAAATGACCATTTCAGCCATGTGTAAAAAATTTGGAAATCGGCATACCAGAAATGGCAATCATAAGAAAGTTGTTCCATAAATAAGTTATAAAACAGTGTAATTCTGTTAATTTTCAAAATGTGAAAATTCTGAAATGTATTTAATATACGTTTTGTACGGAATTTAATTTCGAGTACCACCTGTCAGGAGTACCAGCTGTGAGTTTTATTATGATGAAGTCACTGTGACGTCATTTAAAAACATTTTATAAGTCAGTGTTGCTGCTGAAAGCATCCCGTAAGCAACAGTATTATGTTATTCATTTTCTGTCCACGGCAAAAGGATTTACTGCATATGTTATTCAGTTTGAAATGCGTCCAGTGTATGGTGACAAATGTTGTACGAGACCAGCAGTACATGCTTGATGTATAAATTTTGCTCATGATCACGAAAGTGTTGTTGGTTACGAAGAACCTGGTCGCCGTGTTCTTTTAACGACCGATATAACGATCACAGATTGTGTGGCAAACGGTATATTAAGCAGTTATGTTTGAGGCACCAATTTTATATGCTGCAATAGAGGTTCCCATATCCAGCCAGTGGACTTTTTACTGTGTGTCTAAAAAACATCCCAATTCTCTCATGCGGTCTGACCGGCGTGTGATGGGATAAATGTTTAGATGAATTTCGACCATACATTGAAAAAAAGAAACGTTAATGTCTGACATTTAAAAATGTTTGCTTGCTAAACTTATTTACTTCTCTCATAAGTCGCAATGCAGTTTAACACCTGGCGAGTTGTAAAAAATAACTGCTGGGCAAAATATTGCACAGACTGACTGGGTTCTAAGTTTAAGTGACGTCACAATAATGACGTCATTGTCATGAAAATTCCAGTATATATCGCACACTACATTCCCTACAAAAGTATATTTCCGAAATTTTATATTTATAAAATTAACAGGATGATGTAATTTTGTAACTTATTTATGCAACGACCCTCATAACTTATGTATTGAATCATGAGTAGCCTTGAACAGACTGGCAATAAAAAACATTAAACGTCCAATGTAATTTACCGTACTTATAAAGGTATCCATGAAAATTGGTGTTTAGGCCTACCGCAATTCCTAACCCTAACCATAACCATAACTGCATGCTTCTAAGCCCTGCGAATCTCTGGCCACAATTCATAACTGGAAGAACTGTGCCATCTAGTAAAAAGTAAATAAATCATATGCGATTGAGTGCATAAGCCTACATGCCACAATAAAGCAGCCATTTACATTTACATTTTTTAAGTTAAATAACTGAACAGTCGCATTATGCCTAAATGGAATAATTGGCATGGTTTATGGACTATGGCAAATAGCCACTAGGCCTATAGATTGTGTGGCAAACGGTATATTAAGCAGTTATGTTTGAGGCACCAATTTTATATGCTGCAATAGAGGGTCCCGTATCCAGCCAGTGGACTTTTTACTGTGTGTCTAAAAAAACATCCCAAGTTCATATATCGCAAAGCATCATTGACAAGGCCGTTGGTAGGGACGTGTGGAAAATTGAAATTCGGTTCTGATTCGTTTTTAAAAAACCGAACCGTCCAAAAACTTCTAATTTGTTGAGACGGGCTTTTGACAGAAACTGCATGCAATCTGCCATGCAAATAAAAAAGTGACTAAAAATAACTTCACGTGCATTAAATTTGCAGATAAAGAACGTTTTTAAACACCAACTGAAACTTAGTTTAGCATACAGATTTTACACTGTGTCGCAAAAAAAGAAGCCACTTGAAGTTTGATAATAACTTTAGCAAATGTAGAGCGATTTTCAAAATCCTTCCACCACTTGCTTTGTGAGAAAATTCTCTATGTCCATACTATAAAGATTTCCACTTCACCTGTAATGTTGTTGCTACACGACCCTGTGAAATTCGAAAATCCGAAAAAAAATGTTACAAAATTTTCTAGCAAAGCAGTTGGTGAAAGAATGTTGAAAATCGGTTCAAAGTTGCCAAAGTTATGATGAAACATCAAGTAACTTCCTTCGTTGGGACACCGTGTACAGGGTGAGCCAAAATAAAATATTATTAAAATATTATTAAAAATAAAACAAAGATTACCATATCTCAGAAATGCCTGAATATTTTTGCACCAAATTATGCTCATTTGTTTGGCCTATAACTTTGGTTATGGGTAAAAGATTGTATGAAGATAAAGCTCCTATCGAGACATCGCGGAAACTTGGTTTTGGATACCGAACTGTTGTTGCAAAATTTCTGGAAAAGGGTTGGAAGCTTTGTTTGGTGAGAGCAATCTGTAAACAGGTTAATTAGCAACGGAACGAAAGCTACGTAGCGGTCATACCGAAAACAGCACGAACAGAGGAAAATACCAGACACCATAAGCTGTTGATTAGCAAAAATCTAACACTGACTTTGATGCGGTGCCACTTAACCAAATATCAAGTAAATTTAGTAAAATTAAACTGACTTGTGGAGACATATGTGGTAAATAAATGTGGAAGATTTGTATAAAAATATTTTTTGCGTTATACAGATATCGCGATTTTCGTGTTGGGATATTTTATTTTGCCTCACCCTGTAGATTGCAATTATATTATTTACTTGTTATCGTTGTTGTTGAGGGCTGTCAAAGTCATGTCATCCACAGTCTCTGTAATATTTGCTGTAAATTAACTACTCAACTATTACGTGAGTTGTAAGTAACTTTAAAATCAGAACCGAACTGCGTTATTTGAACCGAACCAAATCAAAATTCATTCCGAACAGAATCCAGAGGTTTTTCAAAAAACCGAACCGAAACCAAAATTAACAAACAGGTCAGCTGTCGAAGACACCGCGCAATGCTTCGTGTCATCAAATATTTTGCTATGTCACTCAAGTCACTCAAGGTCATTCAAAATGACACTGCTGAGTACCGGGCATGTGTTAGTCCCTATTAGTATTTCATTGAAACAATGTCTGCATGTCTTACCATTTCTCAGATATTCAGCGTGATCTTGAAACTGGGGGTAGAGTTTGTTCAAGATCATCGAAAATGGCGCTGTTCGATAGATCATATACGACTTTTAATAGGTGGGCCATTGTAAGTATAGCTGTATGCTGTACCATTTTCAAGTTATTTGACATTGAATAATCATGACCTTAAAAGGTCACTGAAGGTCATTCAAACTGGTACCATTCAAAAGCTTGAGTGCGATTTCCTATTCACCTCCCATAGTAACTATGGCCGTATCTTTTCTTCAGTTCTTCAGTGGACATTCAGCAATAGGTGATCACCAGTTACTGCAGTTAAATGCTTACGTGTAGCCAGCTTAATCCATCACACGGGCCAAAAATAAAAATTAAGAAAACGAAATAAAAATAAATCGAGAAGCAGGATAAGACCAGTCTGGCCCCATGATCGTGAAAGCAGTCCAGGTTTGAAGTGTTAAGGTGGGAAGGACTTGTTGAAAATCGATTTATTTACGTGTCCTGATTCTTTATAGACGTCGGCGCTTTTTAAATCATTTACTTACTTACTTACTTACTTACTTACTTAAAAGGCAAGTTTTGAGCCTGGAGTGAAAGAGTGAAGGAGTGATGGATGATAGAATGGTGATGAAGACAGAGATGAGCTAACAAGTGAATGAAGAAGTGAGCCGAGACATGACTGGCGAGGCTGACGGAATGAATCAGGGAGTTGATTCCAGTGACGGAGTGATGCATACCTGAATGAGCAATCTGTGATTTTCAATGAGGATGTTGGTTGGTGGGCGAGAAAGGGTGACAACAGTGAAGATAATGCGAGGGGGTTGACAGAGATAACAGTGTTAAGATAGAAGTGGTTGTAACTTGTAAGAACTTTGTAGGCAAGACAAAGACGTTTATATTCGATCCATTTGTTGACCATAAACCAGTGGCGAGATTTGAGAATGGGAGTGATACGTGAGTATTTAGGAGCCTTAACAGCAGCACGAGCAAGAAAGTTCTGGATCCATTGGAGCCAGCTGATTTGATAGTTTGAAAGGTTGTGATAGATAGAGTTACAGTAATCGAGTTTAGAGTGGACAATGGAGGTGGCAATGGTGCTGGCTGTTTTGAAGTCAAGGCATGGGCGGATACAGCAAAGTTCACGAATGTGATACTAGCAGGATTTAGAAAGTGCAAAGACTTGGTCTGAGAAGGTAAGGTGTCCATCAAAAATAATGCCAAGGTTGCAAGCAGAGTGGGTTGTAATGAGAGAGGAGTCATTTTAGGTAGTTGTTGTTTAAGTGTGATAAGAAGAAACTCAAGTTTTAGAAGTGTTGACAGTGAGAAGATTTCCAGTCATCCAGGAAGAGATCTGTTGTAGAGCATTTTGCAAGTGAGTTATATTAGAGTGGAATTCTGATGGATGGAAGGAAAGGAAAAGTTGTGTGTTGTCTGCATGCACGTGGTGATTTAAGGACAGAAATGAGATGAGAGTACTGAGCATGGTTGTATACATGACAAAGAGTAGAGGCCAGAATGCCAAGAACTGAGCCTTGGGGACACCAGAGAGACAAATGTGTACAGAGGAGAGGTTGTTATTGCATTTGACACAAAAACAGCGAGAGGACAGATAGGACCTAGACCAGTTTAAAGCAGTGCCAAGAATGCCGAACAACGAGGACAGATGAGTGGGTAAGAAATTGTGATCAATGATATCAAAGGCAGCTGATAGATCGAGAAGGCAGAGGCGATAAATTTTTCATGACACTATAGTGCTATTAAGGTGATCATCACAGCTTGTACGGTAGTACAAGCTGTTGTATAAGCCAATGGCCAAAGTAATGGGGAAAGGCGATTTTAGACCACCCACAGCGGCAAAACCACTGGACCGATTTTAATAGAACTTGAAATATAGAACTATACACCGGAGGCCACCCGGCATGCAAACTTTGACTTCGGTACGGCGACTTGGGTGGTCTGGGCAAATAGCCAGTTTGCCACTGTCTTTCTTTCTTTCTTTTTTTTGGTTTCTTAGGAAAGGCCACAGGTCGCACTGTGCGTCCGATCTGGACCAATGAGAGCTCAAAACGCGTCGTTCCGCTCAAGGAAGTGCCTTTTGGGGGTCTGAACGATGTGTCCATAAATTTTGGGAATAAAATCCCCCAAAAACTGAAATTTTGGGGCTGTGAATAGGACTTTGAAGCCTGAACGAGAAAAAATTCAATTCCTTATAACTTGAAAACTACTTAGCCGATCATGACAAATTTTTTACAGGAGGTACGCACCACGAATGAGGCTTCGTGGGTGGTCCCATGGCTCACCCAAGCAATTCCAAGATGGCGGCGGCCGCCATCTTTAATTTTGGAAAAATATCAATAACTCCGGATTGGATAAAGATATCTGGACCAAATTTCATGGGAAGACGCAACAAGGCCATGCACAGATGACCATGTTGAAACCGGAAGTTAATTCGCGTGACGTCATCAAATAAAGGTCTGAAGCATATGTGCGTCGATCACAGTGACTATAACAGGTATTTTGACCAAATTTGGTACAGAACACAAATACCACACTACCAACACGCAGGAGTGGCCAAATTCACATAATCTGAAAATCCAAGATGGCGGCGGCCGCCATCTTGAATTTCGGAAAAATGTCAATAACTCCGGACTGGATAAAGATATCTGCACCAAATTTTACAAGAATATGCATCACGGCCATGCGGAGATGAAAACGCGACCAAAAGTCGAAACCGGAAGTTAATTGGCGTGACGTCATCAAATAAACGTCTGATGCATAAGTCGTCGATCTCAGTAACCACTGCGTATATTTTAACCCAATTTGGTACAGAACACAAATGCCACACTATCAACACGTCAGAATGGCCAAATTCTCATAACCTAAAAATCCGGAAAATTTCGGAAAATTGTCAATAACTCCGGACTGCATAAAGATATCTGCACCAAATTTTATGTGAAGATGCATCATGGCCATGCGGAGATGACCACGTGACCAAAGGTCGAAACCGGAAGTTAATTCCCGTGACGTCATCAAATAAAGTCTTAAGCATAAGTGCGTCGATCTCAGTTACTATAACAGATATTTGAACCAAATTTGGTACAGATCTCAAATTTCACACAATCTACACGCCGGATTGGTCAAATTCACAACCTCAAAATACAAGATGCCGGCTGCCGCCATTTTGGATTTTTAGGTTATGTGAAGATCCAAAATATTGGAACTGGAGTTGCTCCAAGAACAGTCCATATTGACAATCAAGCAATAGAGACAGTATCCAGGTTTACATACTTGGGCTCTGACATAGATTCCGATGGCTACTCCTACCCAGAGATACACAGACGCCTGGGCATCGCTGGCTCCATTATGGCTCAACTTGACAAAATCTGGCGTCAGCAAAGACTCAGTCTCTCCACCAAGCTCAGAATATACACCTCTCTTGTGCAGTCGGTAGTGTTATATGGTTCTGAAACGTGGACAATGCGCAAAGTAGACAGTGACAGGATCCAGT